>ENA-UOTZ01000303-UOTZ01000303.1-compost-metagenome-genome-assembly--contig:-NODE-303-length-41941-cov-9.598199_pt1 | contig 41941 bp, 28 predicted proteins | sample MGYA00238144_ERZ746983 | MGnify/ENA primary metagenome ERZ746983 (study PRJEB28759, sample SAMN06268863) | compost metagenome | isolation source: single cell | place: USA: California, Emeryville, Joint...
CTTTCTGTTTTCTACAGGAGGTGGGTTGGTGTCAGGAGCCGCTGCTTTGGTATTCAAGATGAGGCAAATAGTCGAAGGAGTCAACTTGTGTGTGCATATCAACGCAGTTGGAGAACCTGATTATGGAAATTGGATGATAAATATCATACCAGTGTTCATCAGCATTACTTATTGCTCTTATTGCTATTGGCGCGTCGCGAAAGAGCTGCGAAGCATGGGATCCCGATTGCACCTGGAGCTTGTATTGTATCCAGCAATACTGATTGTCTGCACTGCATCCGCGATATCAATGCAATTATACACTCAATTCACCCCTGTTTATAGCGTGCCCTTTGCTTGGGATCTCTTAACTAACGTACTTTACAACGCACAAGGTGCTCTGAACGCGATTGTGTATGGTTTTTCCAAAAGATCAGCGCTTAAATGTAAAGAAAGATGCTGTCCTGGACGGTTCAATCGTGAAGCATCGACATCAGTCATTCAGAGTCAGCTGGTGACTGAGATGTCTGACATAGCAGGAGCTCATGAATTACATGTATCAGTCGTTGAGAAACATATTATGACGGAGCCTCCAGAAGTAGAAGAAGCGATTTAGACACCTCGATATGCCATGGGTATTTTGGAAACTTTATTCTTTAATAGAAAGAGGACTTTCGGTTAGCGAAAAACTGTGATTGTTTGTCTACGTTAGATGATCCAAAGTTAGAACATATATTGAAAATAAATTCCGTTGCACAATTAGTATTTTCATAGAAGCTTTCAAAAGAACTTTTTGTTTCGGTTCTAGCACACTCACGCACAATTTGCTTTCCAGAAAGCAAAAAGAAGTGGAATTCTTCGTTATTTGTCTTTTTTTGAAAAGATATAAGTTTCATTTAAAACTTCCACGATGCTAAATTAGCTGATAATGAACTCCTGATTAAATTTTAAGTTGCTCTTTTACATTAATTATCACAATGGACTTAACCCTAGCAGTCTTGGAGAATCCGGAATACCAGCTTCCGTCGCTCCTACTGCCGCTGCGGTTGCAGCAAGGCCCTGCGCAGGAGGATATTCAACTCATCGCTCATGTTAACGTCGCTGTTGCTTCAATATCTATCCTTGGATGTATTTTCAACCTCGTCCTCACATGCACACTAAAAAACTCTCAATACACGATTGTTAGGATGGTCGTTGGGCTTTCTCTCATGGATTTGCTCACTAATATCATGGTCATAGTTCAAATTATACCAATCTCGAATAATTTTTTATGCCAAATCGAAAGTTTCCTGAGGTATTTCTCTTACGGTGGCTCAGTTCTCTGGACTTGCTGCTTTGCTCACTGCCTTTACGAGGCAATTAACCGCAATAATTTCCAAATACCCAAAGAGCACCTAAAGAACTACTTTCTGTTTTCTATTGGAGGAGGGCTAGTGACAGGAATCGCTGCTTTAGCGTTTAAAATGCGCCAAATTGTCGAAAAAATCAATCTGTGTGTCCATCTCAACGGCGTGGGGCAGCCAAATTTTGGTAATTGGATCATAAACATTATCCCAGTATTCATGAGCATTATGTACTGCTCGTTTTGCTATTGGTCCGTCATGAAGAAGCTCCGGAACCTCGGATTGCGGTTGCATTTGGAGCTTGCATTGTATCCGGGAATCTTAATCATTTGCACGTCGTCTGCCATCGCGATGGAAGTGTACACTCAGCTATCCCCGGTGTACAACGTGCCTTTTGCATGGGATCTCGTAACTAATATTCTTTATAATGCCCAAGGAGCATTAAATGCGGTTGTGTATGGTTTTTCGAAAAGGACGACACTCAAGTGCAAAGAAGTATGTTGCCCTGGATCCAGGCGCAGTGTGGAAGGGTTATCAGTGCCTCAGAAGCCTCTAATGATGTCGGAGATGTCCGAAGCGGATGCTGCTAATGAAACTGGTTAGTTCTATAATTAACCGAAATTGGGTGTATTTAAGGGAAATGAACGTCTCACATGATTTAATATTTATCAAATAGGCTCTTATTCGTTTGATACAAGCGTATGTATTATGAAATACATAACTCTCCTCGTTAAAGTATTATTTCTGCTATTTTCATTAGTAATAAAGTTAATTAATTGAGCCAATCATTTTTGAAAACGTGAATCTCCTCAGCAAATTCTTACGAATTTTATAGATCCATTGTCCTTTGCGACAATCATCAGCTTACCATCCACAGAAAATGCCAAATCCACGATGCCTTGCTCAAAGAATGCTTCAAAAACTTGTTTACCGCTCACCAAATCAACGACGTATACTGCTCCTTTAGGACCCACATAAGCTATTTTCTCATGGCTCGGGCTTAGCACTTTCAAATCCACGCTCAGAGGATTGCAGCTCACCTCATGTACCACTTTCCCCGCCACAGCATCAATGAAGATAATCTTGTCTTGCTTATCTATTCCTCGACCTACAACGAGCAGTCGGTTCCGACAGAAATCAGTGCGACGATTAATTATTGCATGCACAAAAAACGAACCTGGTAGAGGTATCCGAGTCAAAACCCTTGTCGTTTGCAGATCTCCAACGGCAACCATATGATCAGGGTCTTTGGTTGCAAAGGCGATGAACCTTGAATCCAATGAAATTGCTGGCTCATAAAATCGTCCAAATCTGCAGCATTTGTTGACTTTGGATGATTTCATCCCACAGATTCTGACTTTACTTTGGTAATTATTATGCAAGAGAAATATCCTATCACTGAAAGGGATTGTTTCTCTATCCACAGACGAACCATCCATTTGACCTCGAATTTTTAGAGAGAGCTCTTGGCCAATTATCACATCGTATATTATAAGAGAACATGTTGATCCTCTATGTATAAGGCATTCTCCAAGCGCCTTCAGCATTAAACTTGACTCACATGATCGTTCAGCTTTACCTAAAAACTTGATTCTGTGGACACTGTCCCAAGCATCAGAATTTAAGCAAAGCTGCTGGATCGTCCTCGAAGTTGCTATGTCCACAACGAAAAGTTTCAGTTTTGACATCTTTCGTTCATGGTAGAAGATTAACAGCAATTTCCCATCTGCGCTCATAACAAAGTTATGGAAATCTTTAATTGAAGGCAGCGATCCAACGGAAATTATTGCTTTGCGACTTTCCACATCCATAACCTGAAGCGCGTTGCTTTGGAATCGTCTTAGCAACGCGAGGTGTTTTCCTTTAGTGCTCCATACAATTTTATCAGGGGTGAAGGCTAGATCGCAATCAATGGCGAATTCAGATTGCTCGAAGCTGAGATCTTTATTGACCTTCCAAAGATGCACCTTGCCATCTGAGGCAGAGGCTAACAGTCTTGATTGAGAATGGAGTTTGGCAGTAAGGGCTTTGGCGTTAAAATATGCTTTTTTCAGGACTTCCTGCTTGGATATGTCAATAAGGAAGAGTGCTCCTTCGCCTAGTACCATTACTGTTGAACTTCCATCAGCAAATGAGAACCCTTTGATTAACGTTTCACAATACATGCAAGTCGTGTTGGTGCGCTTAACCTCGATTATCAAGAGAAGATGTCCTTGGGCAGAACCGACAACGTAGTTGCTGTCTGGAGAAAACGCTACTTCTAAGTTTCCGCCCAAAAAGTTGTTTTTATATGATAGTTTTTCCTTTTTTCGGTTTGCTGTGAGGAGAGCGATTGACCCTTTATTCGTACCCATCAAAATAAGATTTGAATCTGCGCTTACTGACAACGAAGTTATCTGCTCTGTAGAAACTCTGCTGGATTCCAGGACTTGAAATGAATCTCGACTGACCGTCTTGAGATCACCGTAGGATGTTCCAATGAGGTACTTCTTTTCGTTCAGGACTGCCATTGAAGTTATCGAAAAGATATCATTGAGATAGACGTGCCTGGTTTTATTTTGGAGGTTTAGGTCAAAGATCGCAATGTGACTGTCATCGCATCCAACAAGCAGTTCTTGGGTGGTTTCGTCGAATAGGAGGGAACTCATGCGGCCGACTTGGTGTCCTTCGATCCTGTGCAAGTCCCATATTCTTTGCTCGATGACTGGCTTCTGAGTTGGTTGTGACTGTCCCATTTCAGCAAAAAGATATCGTATTTTTGAGAAATAAATCTTGTTTGATTAATTTCTGATACATTGATTTCTAAAGTGCACAGGGAATAGTATTCTTTCAAATTCTCGAAATTGAGTTCTATTAGAAGCTAACAAACTTTCCCTTAGATCCTCCGTACTTAATGAGAAGAAGGCTAGTAAACACGAAGCAGATATTCATACGATTAACTGTTAGAGTCGTGGTATTGAAGTAAAATGAGGAATAGCGTTAGATTGAATCTCATTTTACCTTCAAGAGAGTGTATACATGTGTGCTAGATTATTCATATACATTGTACGCTGGATGACAGTAATTAATGCCAGTTTTCCGATGTGTTAAGCGCATTTCCAGAGCTTTTCTGAGGATAGCAAAACATACTTTGGAAAGACGCAAACCCCATTTAATTTTTGGTTTATAATTGAATTGAGAACCGAACCCCTCTTTAATGATAGAGGAAGGAGGCTTATGTATATTCTTCTTCTTCAAGTTATACTATCCACAAATTTAAAATGACATCTACCCTCAAATTTTGATTTTCGAATGATTGCAAAGATTTTATTTTTTCAAATTCGCGTTGATTTGACCGTTTATCGAACGATTCCGATTTCTTGAAGAATCGTTGCTTTCAATTGTCTCAGTCAAAGAGACTTTGTTGCCTTATCCCGTGTTCCTTTCCCTTGCAGGTCGTCTACTTTCCACTTGATGAAGAGGAACTCCTGAATTCTCAGCAATTTAGCAAAAGATATAAATGCCAATTTTTCAGAGAGAATACTGCGACTTTCGTTTCTTCTCCCAGTGACTGACTATCTCAGCAATTGCACCTACTTTATCAGTTCTGAGATCCAAATATTATGAATTCATAGATTATTGAATTTTCACTAGGAATTAATTTGGTTCAATCAATTCAATCGATCTCTATCATTTCCTGAAAGAGCACTCATGTTTCTACACATGGCGAATTTTTTGAGTTTTATGGAAGTTTAAAGCATTTTAGTTAAAAAAGAACAGCTTTAGAAGAGAGTACTTGGAATACAAAATTAAATTGGGAATTAAAACATCAATTCGAGGGTACAACCCTCAAGAGAGAAAAAATTTCAGTATATTGTTCTGTTAAAATCGCCTTGCAAAACGCACGTTATTTATTTTTTTTCCACTGTTGTAAGGTAAAATCGCATTTCTTTGCCTGGAAATTAAATCAACCAATGAAGTTTCCTGTTTTATAAGGATCAAGCAAGGAAATAGCTGTTAAACGCCTAAAATACTTGAAAAAATAGAGAAAGACAGCTGATATTTAAAAGATTTTAATTAGGTTAATTTTCTTAAAGGCAAACTGGAACTATTTATTTGAATTTGTTAATTAAAATCAGAGGCAAAAGCATCTAATTAAGCTAAAATTTTATCAATAAGGGCACTAAAACTCTAAATCGCTAAGCTATTTAAACGGAATTTAAATCATACCGGTTGAGAATATAATTATTTAAAGCTAACAACTCAAGAACTGCAGCTGATCTGATTATTAGAGTCGCTGTGCGTCGAAGCTCTATATAAAAAAAAGAATTATACACCAAAATAATCCGAAAACCCGGAATTTCCTTATATCAGCAGCTCTTAACCCATGGAAACCACGAAAATTTTCAGCTCGACCCTCCTTTGCCCCAAAGCCGTCGCTACTGCTGACTGCACGAGCAATTCTTATTCATTTTTTACAATTAATTCCGATGCTTTTTCCCGTTGCTAAAGAACCAATGGCTATGATAACAGTACCTTTTAACGACGCAATAAATTCAACGACTCTTTCAGCAAGTTCGAAGCCTATTGGAGGCTCAATAAGCAATATTCAAGCAAATAATGACGCAATTCCAAGCACCAAGGTGACTATTACCAAAACGATCACGCCGACGATACCAGCGATCGATTATCAGCGTCCTCTAGGTGTAATCGATAAATACGTCCTCTTATCAGAACTTGGTCAGGACCATCTATATCCAGTTTATCTCGCGTCATCGATATTTGATTGCCCGGAGAAGGACGGATCGAATTTGGTCGTTCTCAAAGCGATTCCAGTGGCTGATTACCGCGGGTCGTTTCAAAACGAGACGAATGTGTTTCAATTGAAATATCACAAAAATTTGCTAAACTGCACTGAAGTAATAAAAAACGTGAAATTTCACTTCAGCAGCTTCCCTAAGAAGAGCGCTGAAGGCAATCGGCCGACCCCAAGCGATGAGTTCTATCACATCCTTATATTAAAGTACCATGCAAATGGAGATTTTCTCGAGTTAGTTAAGAAACGACGGCTGGAAGAACGAGTAGCCCGGTACTACTTCGGGCAGATCCTCGACGCAGTCGAATACCTTCATTCCCATGGCTACTGCCATCGGGATCTCAAAATCGAGAACATCCTCCTCGACCAAAATTTCAATCTGGTCCTTACGGACTTTGGACACAGCGTTAAATATAAAGACCAAGACGGTGAAAAGATTTTTATTGATAAATCATCGGTAACTACGCCTGGGATTTGTCCGCCAGAGTTCCATCAAGGCCAGGGATATCGAGGTACCCAGATGGATATATTCGCGTTAGGAAAGCTATTGTTGATTTTTATAACGGGGTTTAATCCGTTTTCAAACACGAAGACGACGGATCAAAATTACGGTATGGTTTTGAAAGGACACTGGTCGATATACTGGCGTCTAATGAAGGCGTGGATGAAGAAAAGATGGATCAAAGTAGGCAATTTTAGCAAGGATTTCAAAGCGCTGATTGAGATGATGCTCAATCCGGATCCGACGAAGCGGCCTGCGACGATACAGGAGATAAGAGAGAGTTCTTGGTTTAAAAAAGTGAAACCAGCATCGGCAGAAGAGGTGCAAATGGAGATGATTAGAATGAAGACACAAGTCTAATTTATTAATAAACGAGCATAACCTGTGCGATTTTTTTGAGGATAATAACTATTGCTGTGTATAGTTTAAATATTTAACGACATCTAAACAGGCTTAACCAGCCGCTCTTGACCAGTTTGTCATTAAATTAGAAAACCAACGAGGACTCAGTCAATGAACTGAGGTAAATCCTTCACTCATGAATGAAAATTGCATATTTTACAGTGTTTTTTGGTTCTACTGCTTTACAGCTCATATTTAAAAAACCCATGTGAATAAAATGTTAAGCTCCTTACCTCATTCTCAGAGCTAAGAGCCTATTAGCTTAAGCGCCTGGTCTCGCCTTTGGAGGCGGTTGGCAAATTTTTAATCGACTATAACAGCCCTAGTAAATCGCAATTTCGTTCAGATTTGTTTTGATTAGTGAAGTTTATTGAAGAAATAAGCCGTGATCCAGATCCACAGCGGACAATAAACAATTCAAATGCACGATTTTCAAGAAGATCATACCGCATACCACCGAGCGTCCGTAATCTGCTCGATCATCTCTCTCGTCACGACCGCCTTGGTGCTGCTAACGTACTATTTAATACGGAAAAAAGTCGCCAATTTTTTCTACAATCTGGGCATTTGCCTCCTCCTAGCCGATATCCCCCTACTCGTGACTTCAGTACTTGACGCAGAAGCCCTATCAGAGCCTGTATTTTGCAATATCATCGGTCCGCTGAGAGTTTATTCGAATACATCCATCGCGATATGGAATGTTTTGATTTGCTGGACCGTCCACTCGACAATCAAAGACAATCTTTCTGAGGACGACTTGCAAGGCTACCGGCGACGGTTCTTGCTTATTGGCTTCGTGCTTCCGATAGTCTTCGGGGTACTTCCATTTGCAACTGAAGGGTACATCGAAACGTTCACTTCCTGCTGGATTTCAACGAAAGCACGCCAATGGGAGCAATTCTTGATGAACGCAATTTGTTATTGGGTTCCTATCTTGGGGTGCTTGACCTATGTTGCAGTCATCACCTTCCGAGTTATTAAATTCCTTAAAAAATTTGCGATTTCTGAAGTTTCAGGCGAATTCTACGCGCTCGGTCTCTACCCGGTGGTTTTTCTCTTATGCAACATGGCAGATATCTTTGATCGCGTTTATATCACACTAGGAATGGATTTGATCGTTTGGATAGCCTACACTCACGTAATCATGAGACAGTTGCAATGTTTTTTCTATGGAGTGGTCTTTTTATTCAATCCACGGGTGCGTGAGGAGATAGTTGCGCTCTTCAAGAGGCCAGATTTTTCGCAGTTGAAGAGCGATGTGAGTTTTGTGGTGAATTCAAATTCAAAGCATAGTTCAATGAAGGATGAAGTTGGCACTCCTGATGAGAGGCAGGAAACTGTGATGTTGTCGCTGCAGCCGGGATCAATAGCAGAAGAGGAAAAGGTGCTTGATCAGAAATTGCTTTCGAAATATTTCCAGATGAGAACCGCGACAGAAGCGGAAGACAATATGAAAAAAACGGACGAATCTTCGATAAAGTCATTCTTAAGCGACACTACGTAATGGCACAGTGAGGAAGATGGCTAGCAATAGGCAGATTTTTCAGTAGGTGTGCCCACAGACCAATCTAACTGTATTGTTTTGTTTTGTTTTTTTCTTTCATTATTGAATATTCGTTGACCTATTTAGATACATTGTGATCTAATTAGATAATGAGTGCGCATTCATGGCAAAAGGATCTCGCATTGGGAATGCTCTTTCATTCAGAAATAAATCGGATAATTGTTGTCTTAAGAGGTGCACAATGATGAGAATAAATGAAATAATTGATAGCTAAGGGAGAATTTTCGTAATTGTTGTGAAAGTTCGTGAGGGGTTTCTATAAGGAAAGTCCCTGTGAAGTGTCGTGATATTTGACAGCTACTGAATCGGACAAGCGTGCGAGTATTTTGCCAACAATTATTCAATTTAAGAAAAGTTCGAAAAATCTCCTACTTTTTCGAGAAGCATCATCATACTGACTTTGCTTGATTTTTAACTTGTATTGTAACAAAGTGAAGAGAATGAAAGGCATATGAAGTACCAACTGAGACTCCAATTAGTTTGTTGATTGTTGCTACGTACTCTCAAGAACTAGCTAATTTTCCCATACAACTCCACTTCATATCCATAGTAGCGCATTAGAAGCTATTCTGAAATAAATCGTGGTGTAGTTAGTTATCAGTTGGACTATAAGTTCTCTAGGTTTTTGATGAAAATGTCGTAGAAATATGAGAATTTCCAATTTTATAACTCTGCGAATCTATCGTATTCGTACGCACTTGTCCCATTTGCTGAGTTCGCCATCCTCTTTCTGAGTAATTTAAAATCTGATGCTGATGGAAAAGAAGAAATTACTCGGAATTTAAATCGTCAAAACTCGAGACTCGCTACATTTAGTCATTGGATAATCATTGCCTGGCATCTAACTCCTTAAGAAATACTAGTATTGGTTCTCTTGGAATGGTCGCAAAGCGAAAAGAAACATATTTTTTATGTAATCAGAGCCATATTTTGGTTCAAACTCATTAGTATTTCAGTGATAGCGCTGAATACATAGAAAGCCACTAACTCGTCATTATCCTAAGCCAATTCCTGAAAAAAATCATAAAGTGGAGCCCTACTTTTGAATTCAAATTTCGCGCAAAATTTCTTTGTAAATTATTTTTAGAACTCACTACTCAAGTGACGTAGCAAGTAATTACTGACTCATGAGTAATCTTGACTGAAAAAACCCTGGGTTCTCCTTGATAAAACGCCCCTCAATTTTCTATTATACTGACCTTATTTACTTTCAACTTGCCTTTGTCTTGCCATTCAAATCCACCAGCACTCCAAAACTCAACTATCTCAGAAAACCACTATGAAAAAAACCAGTCTCTTGCAAACTCCATAAGGCTCTGATCATAGTATTTGAACACTTTTGAACGGCTGAACAATGATGGATGATCGCGGTGAGATCCAAAATAATTAATTATTCTATTTCAGAAGTATGATTCAAAATTTTTAATCAAACTGACTTGGTAAGTAGAAGGTAATAAATTATTATTGTATGAGATATTTGGCAATTAGATGCTTTTGAAATTTGATGGAGAATAAATTTCGAAGAGCGATCGGTAACGAAATATAATCAATTAAAAAAAATTAAACGGAATGGAAAAATTGAGCTCACTGCCCTCCTTAGACCACTCGGAGTTCCAAGAGAGGTTTATACTCGCTTCCAAAGCTCGAATTTGTGAAGGCACATGTTGCAAGTAATTATAATATCGTTAGTGTCGTTTAACATCCATGGGTAGAATCGTCGTCTATGAAGATAAAGAATCCCAGCAAAAAATCGCAGTCAAGGCCCTTAAGCGCCTAACTAACTACAATTCAGTCGCAAATGAGGCAGAATTGCTGTTGTCACTCTCTCATCCTCGGATCCTCTCCGCAATTAAATTTCAACCAAGCTTTTTAGTGGATCTCCCAAAGGCGTGTAAGATAACCGAAAAAATGATCATTGACTCGAGCTATTGTCCTGCGATTTTCTTAGAATACGCGCCTAATGGCGATCTCGCTGATTTGATTAAAACTGTCGGGCATTTTCCAGAAGTAATCGCTCGGACGTACTTTCGACAGCTGATTGACGCGCTGGAATATCTCCATGGCAAGAACATCTGTCACCTTGACATCAAGCCAGATAATATCTTGCTTGACGCCAACTATTGTGTAAAATTAGCGGATTTTGGCTTTGCGTTGAAAATCCCGCAGAATTCCCTTTTGACATCCATTGCTGGGAGTCCATCGTATCTGCTGCCGGAAATGCACTTAAAGCAGCCATATGATGGGTTTCAAGCGGATTTATTTGCGCTAGGAGTGACGCTATTCGCGTTATATAGTGGGAAAATGCCTTTTGCTGCTGCGAAATCCGATGACCGGTATTATCAGTTTTTCTGGCAAGACAGGCATGAGGAATTTTGGAAGCATCATGAGAAGTTGAAGAAGCAGCCTAAGCAATTCTATTCGAAAGATTTTCGAGATTTAATAGAGCAAATGCTTGCTCCAGATGGAAAGCGAAGGCTGACGATTCAAGAGATCAAGATGCATCCTTGGTATCGAGGACTCAGTCTAACTGACGAGGAACTAGCAAAATTGACCAATACTGTCGTATATCAATACAAAGCGATGGATATGTCGATGACAAAGCCTATTTGTTCGATTTATACCGGTTGAATCAGAATCATATGTATAATTTTTCGCTTACAGGTCTATTCAGAGATAATTGTTGCTAATTTGTAGATTAGCTTCCCTTATTTAGAAGGGAACTATATATTGTTATCAGTCATTCATACATCTACTCAGATGATAATCCTTCTACTGTATTTAAACCAAATCCGCTCTCTATATCTTCATTTAAGCCAGCAGCCTAATGCAATGAGTCATTGGAACAGATTGTAATAAGCAATTTCTCACTCTTTTCCCTCGAAAAACTTAAAATATTCACTTTTCTATTGACACAAAAAAAAAAGGTTAATTGCCTATGGAATGATTTCAAAGGCTTTCCTTCAATTACGTTCCTATTATCTCTCGGAGTAGCTGGTAGCAGGAGTTTTAATTTCTCACTAAGCTCATTCTTGCCCTTTAACAATAAAAAATTGATGTTATTTACGATTCTTCTCATCTGATCGCTAAAATGATCTGTTGCAAACACTATTATGAGTCCAGAGAGATAAAAAAGCAAACACACACACTCGCTAACCTTTCCTCTAATGAGGAAAGTGCAGATATTCGATATCTAGATACCAAAAAAATATTCAAGAGACATCTTGGAATGCGTGCTCCACTATAATTTCTCGGTTCTTTTTGCTTTCCTGAAGGATTTATGGCCCTGATTAGCACAATGATCTCAGTGAAAAGTTTTATTCCATTTAATTATAGGGCTTTTCTTAGTCAATTTAAAACTCCGGATAAACAGCACCAATGCATCCGAAAATAGAAGAGACTCCTTTCCATAGAGCGAAAAGCTAAAGGTATCGAGTCAATCGCAGTTTCCATCACAAGAAGTTGACAGCGGTTTATTCAAGGCATTGTCTTAACTTTAATCTTGAAGTGAGTGCTGGATTTAAGATTATTCGCGATAATAAGCCATTGAAAATTGCTCCTCACTTTTGTAATTTCACCTTGTCGTTCAAGAGAATCGGCTGACTGGCGCTCAGTCAAAATATTTTTCATTGAACCAGCTTTTCAAGGAGTTCTATTTGATGATGATAATAATATGATAATATTCGAAAGATGGCGATAGATGACCATGATCCCTTACTTTTCAATAAAGTCACCAGCTCCAATGGAACTAAACTTTCTGATATTCAGAAATATCGTCTTATTTAACGATACACAAGCAAAATCATTGCCTTATCTGGCTTTCGATTAATTATCTACTTTAATAAAGCTCGCTTTGTCCTATATCAAGGTCTTTTTGCACGAGTAATCCACGAATTTCCTAAATTGTCCCTGTGGACCCTGTGAATCAGAACTTCTTCTATCCATCTAATGCATCTGCTAGAGCAAAGCTTTACTTTACGAGTCTAACAAGTTATATAGCATATAACAAGCCACTAATTGTCTAACTACGAACTTGTTGAGTTATTTTCACATTTCTTCAACTCTCCTTTTTTGATCATCCTTAGATAGTTGTATATCAAATGCCGAGATCATTTTCACGAGGAAATACTTTCTAATATACCTACTTCCCGACTTTGAAACCTAATTGCCCTGATCGTCGATACCTTGAGTTTATCGAGTTTACACTACACAACTTGGCTCGAAACGAAAGATAATGAAACAAAACTTTGTTGGTGATACTTCTGATTAGATGGAATTATAATACATGTGCATGACAATCTAAAATACGACAAATTATTACTCAAAAATGTTTTATCGTAAACAGAAGATCAATTAACTTTCGTGAACCAATTCCAGTAGTAATACCTTCCGTTGGAAGATGATTGAAACAGGAATTTCTGATAAAAAGACTTGATTTATATAAATTTTATATTCCCATATATCTCGACACCATGGGAGAGTAGTAATTACCCATATTGACGTTTCCTAAACTGGCTTGAAACTAAAAGAAAACGTTATTCTACTATGTAAGCGAAAAGATCATTACCAAGGGGTTGAGAAGCAATTGATTGAGATCCGTCATCCCAAACTGACTCTGGTTATAAAATAATCCAGAGTTACCTATCATCGGTGCAGAAACACCGAAGTTGTTATAGTATCCAAAGGAGCTGTTCATCCAGCCCTGAGTGAGGATTGACTGGGTCAGCGGACTATTGCGGCTGATATTTAGTAAAGCTTTCTCTCCCAAGCCACTTTTTACAAAGAAAATTAGCTGAAGATAAAGAGATTTAAAAGTTACCTATTGAGTATGGTGTTCGGAGTGGGCAGATCCTGCGACTGCTCGATCTTGCAATTTATTTTCGCTGCCGCTGGGTCAGGATCATTGGACAGTTTCAACAGCTTTTTTGAGGAATTTTCCTCGAGCTTCGTTAAAGATTCCAGGCTCTCACAGCCCTCTTTCTCCTTTGATTTGTTTGAGGTGGGATTCACGTGTTTTCTATTTATTGTCTGAAGCAGATCCCTAGGTAACTTTAAATAATTTAGTTGAATTCGTGACATTACTTTCTATCTCTCTGAAATAATGGATGGGAGAAGGTCAATTCGTTCTTTGCGGTTCCAGCCCTCTGAAATTTGTACATATTAAGCTAGAGAGATGAAGGTCAATCAATGAGAATAATAATGGGTGAAAATTTACCTGTTTGAGGAAAGAGCTGATGTTATTATGCTTATAGTATTTCGGTGCTATATAATCCGCGAATTGCTTGGCGTCGATAATGGCGAAAGCAGTCCCATCTTCATTCCAATTGATAATTTGGTGATTCTCTGGGTTCTACGTACAAAAAATTTATTAGTTTGCTTTCAGAGGTGTTGGTACCTGCAAGATCGCGAATAAGCCCTCAAGGAAAGAGGATTTATATTTTTTTCGTTGGATTTGCTTTCTCTTCTCTTGCATGAACTCCTTAAAATTTGATTATAAGGAAACAGTTCAAAATGATTCTTAAGAATCGATTTTATTATTCTCGTCTATTTTGAATACCCCCACTTCTTAAAAATTTTGATACCTCTAAAATAGAGCAATTTTATTCCGAATTTAGCACAGTCCAATCAAATTTTTATATTTCTGTGATCGAGATAATTCAACACTGTATCATATGCTTAAATTGATGAAAGCTCAATAATAAAAATTCTTTACAAACCTGGCTGAAAACCCGATCACTGGAGGCGGTTTCCATGGTTGCTCTTTGTTAAACACTAAGAGTCTCACGGCATTAGAAAGCTCTCAAGGGAGAAATCAAAGACGCATTGAGCCCGAAAAGTTCTACGGTAGGGTTTATTCAAATTTAATTTCACGTCTAAATCTCGAAGCAGCACTGAAGCTTTTCTGAAAATTTGTAATATTTGTTAAAAACCTCAGAAAATTATAAAACTGGTGATTGATTTAACATATTCGATTTCGTTAATTGTTCAATTTGCATTCTGAACATTTTTCAAAAGCGAGCTTTCTATTTAGAAATTACGTAGCAGACTCTCGTTTTTTTTAACTCTCGCTGTTGTTAGCAGGACCGCCCTTCCAATTTTTCCATTGGATAGGACGGTTCTGTCTGCTTTCAACGAAATTGTATTGATTTTATTTGTAGTGATTTAGGAATCGGATGGCAGTTCATTCAGGGATATGTACTAATGCACTCGTAAAGCTTATGTCTGCATGGCAGAAACTTGTTTATTTGCTTCGAAGAGGGGATTTTTTGTCATGATAATAATGGAAATAGGTGAGTTCTTCTCCTGGAAAATGCCTGTTGAATGGACCAAGACCCCTACGCAAGACAAGTAAATAGTTACAATCCTCCTTCATCGTACCTGAGCAAATGAATGCACAAAAAAGATAGTGGCGCACCGATTTAATTCTTCACGAAAGCTGCCAAAACCTAATTAAAGACCTGAATCCCTTTAAAACGTAGGTAGCCGAGGCTATAAACGGGATGAAAAAGGCTAAGAGACTAAAATCTGAGACTACTAACCTAATGTTGCAATATACCCGAGTACGGTCAGCAGAGATAAACCAAATTGCGGGACTCAAAGCGCAGTCTGCTTAGATAATTGAACTAATAGACCATCTCTTACCTAATTCATTAAAACTTGAATTAAAACATAAGAAACAGTTCACATTCACCATAATAGCTGGTTAGAGATCCTAAAAGATTTTGAGGAGCCAGTTTTTGACAGGCGATGTAAAATTTCATTACAATATAAAAAAAGCAGTCAGAAATTGAGTGCTGAAATAACCAAGTTAATATTTTGGATCAATTAATCAAATTTTCGTCAGTGCGAAAAAATGTTAGAATAATTATGCCTTTGGAACAATATGTTAGTATGGTCTGGATTCTCAGAAAGAATGATACATAACAGCTTCTTTCTTCTAGGCACGTCCGAAGGAATTCAAAGTTAATTCATTTTGTACTAATATATGGATTATCCTCCTCCAACATGTCCTCCTTTACTAAAGCAAACAGAATTGGGCTTCTTATTCATAAGACAACATGTTTTTTTATACATTCTATCTTTTATATCTAAGTTAGCAAAATAACTTTGACTTGTCTACTTAGGTCTCTTATCCCTCTCTTGGAGCCGAAATTGCTTCTACCAATTCTACTTGCGTTTATTAACCAAAAAAAGTATATTTGTGTCGTTGCAGCTGACTAACCAACTCTGCTAAATTTCGCATATAAAATATTTAATTTCTTTGTATAGGAAGAAAACACCCGCACTCGTCGAGCTGACAGAAATCACAAAACTTCTATTTAACATGTTATTAAACAAGACTCTCAGTTCCAATGACTGTGAGGATGCAAAACTAAACTTCTAAGCAACCGCTTTTCAAATATTCTCCATGAAACTCAAAAAAATCTCAATTTCAAGCGACCTAGTCCGTAAGTGTAGTCGGATCTGCCCATTGGAATGGGACATTGATTAGAACAGTCGAAGTTCCCTCTCCAAAAGCAAAGATTGATAGGTAGGTCGGCAATGTTGCTTATCAATACTCAAGGCAGAGGTATTAAATAGACTCATGTGCTGATGATTTTAAAGTGCGAACTCCTTGGAATTAATTCTACTAAGATTTTATGGAAAGATCGTGAAATTATTGCTGGACTCTTCCACACCAAAAAGGTCTCGGTAATTGAACCTTGAGGCCTTTTCAGTTTTGCTCTGGCTTTTCAATCACGTTCGAAACTTGGTTTTTATATATTCGAGCATAAATTGTTTATCATATATCATCGAGTATTCAAGTATTGACCAAGAATAAGCTCCTCAAATAATATGATTGATGTAGAATAGAGATTATCTTATATAGATTACCAGATTGTTTGAGTTTGCCTGATGTGAGCAAAGACAGCATTTTTCTCACTTGAAAGATGCTCCAGAGATCTCAAAGAATGCAATTTGCTGTCTCTCTCTGGTTATTTGATTAGTCACGGCATCACGCCAATTGATAACTGCTTAATAAGTCTGAAATATCTCATTAGTGCCTCCATAATGCGAAACTCAAAACTAATCGAAAAATTTGTAAATAACTACTTTCAAGTGCTAGATATCTTAGAAATCCTAAGAAGAAATCATCAGCGTTTCTGATTGAAAAACAGGATTTACATGGTTGTTCATCCACCTCGTTTTGAAAAGATAATTTGAAGTTCTGAGATGAGAATTATCGCAAAAAATCTTGCTTTAAAGTTTTTTGCACTTTTGTATTCTTGTCCAGTCGGAGCAGGTTCGAAAATGCTGTGTCTACCTCAAATGACTCACAGAGTTGCTCCAGGGCACTAGTAGCTATTGTTGGAAGTAGAATATTTAACACCAATGAGGCACTTCTGAGCATAGAGTAAATAAGCGATCAAATCACATTACAATTTCGAAGACAATTCAAGGTTTCAGTTGAGGAGACTCGCATAAAGGGAATGATGCTTCAGTACTCATTATGATATATCAAGAAATTCGAGAAGTGGAATCTTACTAGGTATAGTCAGTACTATTCTAGAGGCTAGATGAGTAGAGTGGACAGTATTTGTAAAATACATACGGAGTGTATAACTCGAAGGACATATCTTTTGCTTATGTTAGGGCGAGAATTTTCTTGTCCTTCCGTAGCATTTCACTTATTGGAGCACGATTAATAAGCAAACGAGAGCGCTATAAAATTATAATAGCTAATCCCTATTCTCATCCATTTCATTCAATAAGAGTTTCATGGAGACTGATAATCTTTCCAAAGAAGATATCAGAACAGAGAGGGAACGAGCTTTATGAAAAATGCACAAAAGGTTCTAATTTTTTATCTCAGAATTGAATCACCCTAACGGATTAAAATCTGATTTGCACTACCCTGTGAAACAACAAGAACCTTTATTTATTTCAGAAGCAAAGCATTTTTCTCTTCGCAGAGTTTAATGAATTATCGATATCATCTTATCCCTTAGCAGCTATTAATAACCTCATTCATACAAGTACAATAGTTCTATGGCGTTCAATCTCAATTTTAACTCCATATCTTCGCATATTCGCAAGAATTGCCTTTTAGGTTTTAGGATTTTAATTCAGGTATCACATACAATAATGATATTCATTGATTAATTCATGCAGAGATTAGACATCGCGAAATTCAAGACAATCCCATGCAGTTACTAATTATTGGTTTACTTATGAAAGGTTGAGCATTTCTTTGATTCCTAAATTATCATAGAAATGGTAATTGGATTGCTCAGAGCCTTTTTCTTTAATATGCAGCTTGGATTCGATCTTCTCATTCTGTCCTCCAAGTCTCAACTCAGCATCAATAAACATCGCCTTGGCGATATCCTTCGCCTCCATTGTAGGTAACAGCGGAGTCTTCTTTACGACTGATTCGGCGATTGTCTGCTCTCCAGCATTATGCAGAAGCATGCCTAGTAGCCAGAGTGAATATTCTCATAAAAAGAAAGACTAACCTGGCTTGAATATTGAAATGTATTTGATCGCAAGTGCAACAATGTTCCTCTCATTCTAATCATGCGATGAATCACAGAACTCTCATGTAAGTTTACCTCTCCAAGCTGCTTCAGGTAATACGCTACAGATTTCGGGTCAGAACTCATTCCCAATAAGAGTCCAAAGTATGGAATCTCTAAAATAATATATAATCGTGAATAACCAGGAACTATCAAGCTACTTACTGCAACAGTTGACAATTTTCGCTATCTGAAGCGTGTAGTCATGCTCCACGTCCTCTGCCCCTTTCTATGTAGCAATTTATCAAATCAAGAAGAAGAAATCAAAGTGATATACCCATTCAGCCATGAAAGATTCAATTGTGCAGAATGCGCCATTGTAAACCATGAACCGATCCCATTTCGGTATGGTAAAAAGCGAATTCCAGTCATCACAGATATCAAGGTCCAGTTTACTATGAGTTTCTAAGGGCCTAAATCAGATAACGCAGTGGAGAGCAATATACGTGGCAAATCTTCCCAGAAATGATCTTTTTTAGGGAGCACAACAGAGACTGTCTTCCAATTTTGGGATTCCAATAACAGCTTTACGAGCTCCTAAAGCATATGTTAGGGATCTCTTAATCGTTTAGCGTGATGATTACTTTTCCAGCTTGTCCTTTGTCGCCAAAAACAACTGCTCTCCAGGCGCGTTGTGCTAGTAAGTTTATTATTTCTGAGTTAATGTGCCAATGGCAAGAGAGATTACTCATTTGTGTCGATTTCGTAGAACTAAAATATTAATATAATTTTGACGAGGTCGCACTTCGTTATAAGAACGGAAATTGTGATGATATTCCTTTAGAATTTAATTCGATGCATTGCTTGTGATCAGTAATTCGAGAAAAAATCTGTAACATCTAGCGACTTAATTCTGCTTCAGATTTTCGAACTAGAACCTGAAAGAGTGAATGGAGAGAGCAAGCTCCTTAGTCGGTTGAGATTAAAAAAGGTCTGTCATGAGAAGTGCAGGATATGATATTCAACGAAAGTTGGGCATTTTGAAGTTTCTAATGGAATTTTCTTTCGCTGACTCATAATATTAAATCACGATAGAAAACTCTTATTGACAGTAAGGTTTGATTGATTAAAACTTCGAAATATCTCATTTTTTGGCCATTGCAAATAGCTGAATATAAGACTATTAGCTCTGAAGAGCATCTATCTAGTGACACTAATCTAATGATTTCAAGGATTCTACCTATCTAATGGTTTCAAAGATCTTCCTCTTCAAAGAAAGCTGAAATTTTCGGAATTTAGCTTCATAAGCGATAGATTCATCAACTCAGTTCAGTTCTAAAGCTTTGCTTTGATATCTATTTGGTGCAATGAATGTATTCACATATATCATATAATGGAAAATTGTTTATCACTACATTATTGGGAGCTTACTATCTATATTGAATGCGATTAACAAACAACAAAAATCTTTGATATTTATTCAGCGTGACTTGCATCTACACATTTATAAATAAAATCGCACCGTCTTTTGAGATGCTGCCAATTTCCTTTCTGCTTTATTGAGTTTTGAGAAGGGTAAATATCTCATTTTGTTTGATTTTTTCAAGATTGGCTTGAAGAAATATTCGTCCATTTTATATGCGAATCCTTCAGCGAACTCATCTGATAATATAATGTGCTTTAGCTGAATCTCAGGGTCGTATTTTTTAGTCCATCTAATTCGAAGTTTAGGAGTAGCATGAGAAGTGCCGGCGCCGTGAGGTTTAGAAGCAAGTAAATTCTGAGTGCTTCTAGTTGTTTGAAGGCTTTTCCCTTCGCATGAGTTCTTCAAGGCATCATCGAACGAGTTGAACAATGATGATGAATTATTTGTGCTAGGTGTGGCTTCAAGATGCCTGTGCTTGTAGTTGGGAGTGAATGTTTTCATCGAAAAGAACACTTTCTTTGGTGGACAAGAAGGCTCAGATGGTTTCCTGCTCATTGAAGGAGAGTTCTCCTTTCTAAGCTCGATTTGCGGTAATTTGAGCGTTTGTGGTAAGATTGGAGACTCTTCCTTGTCAACCTCAGTAAGAGTGGGTTTGTACTTTAATAACACGACACTAGCGCTGATACCACCACGGCATTTTGGTGTACCAAGGCCAGAGTTAGGAAGCTGATCTGAAATGAGGCTTGCACTTGGCATTGTTAATTTTGCGAAATTTGAATTTATTCTTGATAAAATTTATTCGGTACTCTTATACCAAATCGAATATAGCGTTTGTGGATTTTCAGACTTAATCAGGACCTTTACTAGCGTTTAATTTGAAAAGTACCTTCTGCGAGAAAACTAAAAAAAGAAAATCCACGTATCCAAATCAAGGGAAGCCAATGCCATTAATAGAATTGTGATATAGACTTGATTGGCCTCGGAGTTAAGTCGTGGAAATACTGGTATAATGAACGAATAGGTTAGCGCAGCTCATAAGGAATCTCCTTCAATTTGAATTGCTCAAGAGAAACTCGATATTCCCAAATAAGCGAATTTACAAGTTGAAATGAAGATTGAAAAAATGGAATAATAGCGGCGATCGGGCGTAATTTACCATTAATATACATGATGAATTCACATTGCAAAACCCAAAAAATGTTTATTTCTAATTATCGCTTCTCTTCTTGACTTTTTGGAGCAAAATTCTCACGATAAGCTGAAATAAAACGTCGCATACCCCTCGCTTGGTCCTTGCTGACAGTTAACTGGAGCAGCCAGCCCGGAATTTTGCCTTTGAGGTTCACTTCTGAAGTCATTTTAATCGCAACCCTCTTGGGTTTTTCACTTAACTCCTCTATTAAAGTCACAGAAGCACTCTCCGCTCTTACCAATCCCTCTTTCGTCGGGTAGCTCCCTTCCTCTAGAGGCTCCATTAGAATTATCCAAGCCTTGTTTGTGGTTTTCACGCAGCCGATCTTCTCAAACAGCTGGGGATTATCCCGATTATTGGCATAGCAACGACGCTGAACGACATATCGATTGGTAAAAGGAAACGGCAGAAGTATCTCATCTTCAAGAGTGTCTTCATGGCTAGAAGGCTTGTCTAGACATTGAAAGGAAGAGGCATGAGGATCCCATTCTTTCCGCGTTTCCAACTTAATAATCATTTGAGCCAGTGCATCAATATCAGCTTCTTCGGCGATTGTCTCGGAATGAAGGTAGAATTTGGGGTCTCCTCGGTTGAATTTTGCGTAGACTTTCGTGTCGTTTTCTAATAATAGGAAAATGCCTTTATAAGAAAGCAGATGAGGAACTCATTACCATATTCAGTTAGTGCCCAGCTAGAATAGTCAATCGATGCGAGCTCTTTAGCTTTCTTAAATTCCAGAGAAAGGGACACTTCTGCATTTTGAAGGGAACCCTTTGATCTCCTCTTTCCTATCTCTCCGCTTTTTCGAACAACGGTGCTCATGGACTTCCCATTGCAGGTTACCATGCTCTCGTTTTTTCCCCCTAAAGCGGTATTAATGGCTTAAAATAAGAGTTTCTTACCTTTGACATGCTCAGTGACAAGGTGACTTTGATCAAAATCATAAAAACGATCTCGGCTGTCATCCATTGACATCTCTGCGGTAGAAAAAACCCGCGAATCGTGACCAATAAAAGAAGCATATAGACTTCCTTTGAATGAGACGGTGTCGTCTCCCTTATTTTTCGGTACACAATTGTGATTCCTGCCAATTTCGGAAAATCGAGTAGGAATATCCACCATTCCCTGAACAGCGCTCTTGAGAAATGCGGCTAGTAAGGCTGGTTATATTTTATCAAAGGAAAATGAAGGCTACTTGCAGCGTTTTTGTCCTTTGGCAACACAGAAAACACGATATTACGTTCCTGAAGGTCCACATTGCAATCTTGAATCATAAGCCGCTCCGGATTGGAGCCAATAATGCGATCTATCAATTGATTTATCGCGTTTTCTAAATCAAGCAGCGTTTTGCAGGTGATTTCGAAAATAGAGACTTCCGTTTTGCTTTGGAGGCGCTTCCCTGCATAAATGGCAATGTTAGTGAGTTGTTCTTGGAGAGATAGTCCAATGAAGTTATTATGAACAAAGCTGTGCATGAAATTATTCCTTGAGTTAAATTTAGGACTTGTATTTGGTTCTAATACTGAAATAAAGCAATAAAAACAAATTAATAGATTCGATAGTGTTAAAATTATAAGGAAATTCATTTCCAATGATCCTCTCTTTCCAATACTAAGAGTATTATTTTCGAGATCTACCCATCAATCGCTTCGTTTTGGTGTGATGAGCGCTGTTTTGGTTTTTGGTTTTTTGAGGTGCACTGCGTTAAAACCAGTAAATTCGTTTCCTGGTAATTATTCGGCAGTTAATTAATTGTTTACGGAACATTAGCGAACGATTTATTCTGAGTTTTAAAATGCCACGAATAAAGGCTAATCCATAGCTCTACAATCCAAACAAAATAAACTGAATGCATATTTCTACGATTAGTTGTGTATGAGTAAGCTATCCCCACGCTGGCCAAACTTTTCGAGACTTAATGCTTCCAGAATTAGAATCTTTTCATCATGATCATATATAAAAAAGATGATTTTGATCTTAAGACTACCAAAAAAAAGTTTGTGTACATTTTCGTTTGCTCTGAGTCGCAAGTAGAGGCTCTAGATCTAAAAACAACTCTAAAGGATCAAAAACAGATGAATATTTGAGATTTTATATCACATTTAGCTTTACATTTCCGTTCTGTAATTTACAATCAAGCAGACTGGATGTGTGCGTCAAGGTAAATATACAACGAACCCCTCCACCGCTTTTGTTGGAGATAAATTGCTAGTATTGAGGCCCTCTCTATTATTAATTTCGGAGCCCTTGCTTTTGTTAATTTCAGACCCAAAGTGCCTCTCTCGATTACTAGTTCATTTTCTTTTGACCTTGATCAGTTGAAGAAACCAATGAATAGCATAAGTTTGCTAAACATAGAGAACAAAAATGCAAATTTTACCTTTTTGTAGACATTATATGTAGCGTTGTTTACTCGACTTTTCATATTATAACGTAATATTGATTTACTTTGATGAATTTACGTTAATAAGAGCATAAATATAGATATACTCAAGAAAAAAATACACTGTTTGACCCATCACACTATCCAATATGATAATATTCAATCTTTTTCAGTATTGTATTCACCTTTTCTTGTGTTAGCGGCTTTACGATGTGATACTGCATTCCTGACTCCTTCGCCCGATGCTTTTCCCTCTCCTGGACAAAAGCAGTACAAGCGATAATCACGGTTTCAGGAATCTCTTTGTTCAGCATCATTTCCTTCAGCGCCTTACTCGCCTCAAAGCCGTCCATGATCGGCATGCTGCAGTCCATCAGAACTGCCTTATAGCTCGTCACGCAATTTGACCCGCATTTCTTCCCCTTGGATTTCTCAATAATTCTCTCAATGGCTTGCTTGCCGTTGAAACCTGTATCGCAAGCATACCCTAGCTTTTTGAGAATGATCTCAAGAGCAGTAACATTGAATATATCGTCATCTACGATGAGTATCGAAGGGCAATTGCAGGCGGTCTTTATGCTTTTGTTTGGCAGAGTGCTATGCAGCAGAATATCCGATTCTAGGTTCATCGAGCCGCTATGTAAGAATTTCGGCTTCTGACTGAGAAAACCGCACTCTGTGCCTAAGCGCTCCTCACATAATTTATTCGGGTGCTCTTCCATGTCTAGATTGTGGTTTTCCTCATAGCTGCTTTTACTTGAAAGAGCGAGGTTGCTATTATCGTCTTGCTCGAATATCGTAAACGAAAACCTCGTCCCAACGTTAGGCTCAGACTCCACCTTGATCGGCTCGCCTTCTCCATCGAGCCGGTTCAGCATCAGAACGAGATTATTTGAGATTAGCAGTCCGAGGCCGACCCCGGTAGAATTTAACGCAACCTTATCGCCAAGTTCGATTTTCTCAAAGGCTTGGAACAGTTTCTTTTTGTCCTGCTCAGACATACCGATCCCAGTGTCTTGGACCGAAATATGCAATTGTTTCCTCATCGTGCTCGAAACCAGCTCCGAGAACGAGCTTGGCTTATACCCGAGATGAGCCGTGACGGTAATCTCTCCCTCAAGCGTGAATTTTATCGCGTTGCTAAGCAAATTGAGCACGATTTGCTTCAATCTGTTGTGATCAGTACAGAAAATGGGATCCATGCAATCTGATTTGTACTCCACTTTGAGTCCCAATTTCTTACGGGAGGTTTGCAGTCTAATCAAGTTAACGCATTGCTCAATGGTGTCTTGGAAATCGAGTCTTTCGTACACCAACCGCAGTTTATTCGCCGAAATTTGAGAAAAGTCCAAAATATCGTTGATCAAGTGCAGCAGAAGCTGGTTCGACACGAGAGAAGGCGCGAGGTACTCGTCTTTGATATTCGCAGGCACACTGGGGTCTTCAAGCGCCATTCTAGTGAAATTAATGCTTGCGTTCAATGGCGTTCTCAGTTCGTGAGACACAGACGCAAGGAGGCGATTTTTATAGTTGTTGTTGTCTTGTAATGTGACGATTAGGTTCCTTTGGGTAATATCCGCGAGAACGAGCGCAAACGCTGGTTTTTCTCGATAGAACGTATGAATAATACGGATTTCGAGCTGGTACACTTTATCAGAGTCAACGTTTTTGACCTCTCCGTAGACGACGATTACGTTTGGCTGATGTCGTTGGTAGAAATCTATCAGACCAATAGAGGACGGCCTTCTGGAATTTTGGCGGTATTCGGTCTTGAGACTCTCAAGGAGAGTGAATAAATCGGATCGCTCTTGGCAGTGAGAGATCTCCGTCGACACTTGCTGTTGCTAGAGAGGAGAAAACCATTAGAAAGAGCTAAAAGAAGCGTATTTACTGCATTCCCTTTAGTATCGAGTTTCACCTTGCTGAAATTATCTTCAAGGGACAGTTCATCGCTCCACCATTCATATTTCTTCGAGTTTTTAAATAACAGTCCCTCTTCGATGCCACAAATCATAACGGAGACGCTAGTTTGCTCAATGATGTCTCGAAGCGCCTCAGTTTCCTCAAACAGCTTCTGTTTTTCAAGGAAATGCTTTTTCTCAGTTCTCTCCTGGAAATAAGTCTGCAATCCTAGGAAAATCACTGCCTGCACTAGCGTCACGAGAATCGCTTTATTATCTTGATCAATGTAAGATGAAATCCCGAATGTCATTATTAAAATGAGATAAGCGATCGCCTTCATATACCATCGAGAAATAATGTTAATTTTAATAGCTGCTTGGAGGGAATTCCACCAGCCCCAGAAATAGGATTGAAACCCTGCTCGAAGCCTCACTCCTTCGGAATAAAAATACGCTTCGTAGGCCTCCACCAAACAGTAAAGGATATCAAGGAGCCATCTGACTGTGCTCTGTCTCTTTACGAGCTTAGAGCGGTATTTTCGAAGGAATAATGAAAGGAATAAAAGAAATAAATTGACGCCATATTGGAGACCCGTGCGCCTGATAATCACGCTCACATCTGCTTGTTCGTTATAAGAGTAATATTGCACGAGGGGCACGAACGGGAGTATAACAGCGCAAAGAATCGAATGCGAAACGATCATACGAGAGGTATAAAGCTCCAAATCATCGTGGTATTTCCTGTCGTAATTCCTAGCTTTGAATCGGAGGAGGAGGTCCATGCGCCGCGGGATTTGAAATTGGGACTAAGTATTGTAGGTGTTTTCGAATTATTAAATTCAGAGAAGTATTTAGTTAATTAGGGTTGTTAAATGCTGAGAGGTATTTAGTGTCAGCGCTCACTTTAAAGTCTTTATTTCGATCTCTGTGAAGTAAATAAAAATTTATTAATGTGCTTCGCAGTGAACAATTTAAAGGAAGAATTTGTGAATTTTCAGGCAAATCAAATTCTTCCTGAACTACGATACCAAAGAAAGAAACAACGATAAAGAATAGCACCTGACTTACTTATAAACCCATTCAGAACGAATGAGAACCCATGCTCGGACCTAACAGCGTTGCTGGCGACCTAGTCGCCTTTAGAAATTTTGGTCTAGTGCATCAACAAAGATGCGGCTTTGATAAATTGATAATCGATGCTAGAGCCTCACTTGTCTGAGTGTTGAAAGAGCAATTAAGAGGACATGCTGTTGATAAGTAATTCACGTATAATTGAGGTTATTTCAAGTTCGTGAATGGCTCCTCTCGGGCCATTCACAGAAATTTTCATTAAACAATTCCTTGTCTCTAATGTGAAAACGTTGAAGACATTATTTTTGTGGATCTATTGAATTCATTCCAGAAAGCGCTGCTTTCAAAGTCTCTAATGGACTTTAAATAAATTTGCTGATGAATACAAGCTTATATTAAAAAAGGGTATATTTGATGAAATAAAATTTGCTGAGTCTGAAATATTTAAGCACTGACTTAAACTTTCCTCATTCTGATTAATACCACTGTGAGAATATCGTCGTATACTTTCGTATTCAATTTGCTACAGGGTGCGAGTTGATCAGATTTGCTCGCTCTTTAAAACTTTCAAGGAGTAATTTATAGTCAATAACACCATCTTTTTTTGCAAATTGCAGAATCACAGGCCAAGATTCCTCTTTAAGCTGTAATCCGCTGCTTTTTAGCACACGGCCAATGCAATATTTTATCACGTCAATCGTGATCTGCTGCCCTTTCTTTGCTAAATCAGCAAATTCATTCCTAAGCACCTTCCTGTTTCTAGCAATACAGCGAAGGACTTCCTCGTATTCTCTGCTTGACTCAAAATTGGCTACTGATGAAGGTGCCTTTTGAATTTTTTCGGGTTTGATAATTGAAGGACTGAACATCGTGAGGTCCTTCCTACTGCTGCTATTCGTCGGAGTCGCATTCCTCGAGTTAGGTGTCGATCGAACAGGCCTCAAGTGAAAGTTGCGGCTAGTTTGGGCGTGAATAATTGACTGAGCTGGCTCTCTCTATAGAGCATTAAAATAAGTTAGATTCAAGAGAGATGCTTCACCTCGATTAGCTCAAAAGCTTGCATCCATTCGTTTAGATCGATCAAGCCGTCTTTTTTGCTATCAATAAAATCAAAAGCATCTTTTAAGATAATGAAGGCGGGCGCTTCTTCTCTCGCGCAAGCGGATAACTCATTCATTAGTTTGCTTAACTGCTGAAACGTTAGTTTCCCATTGCGATTTTCGTTAAACTGAGAAGAGATACAAGTTAATAATCATATTATTTCAATGAAAAATACCTGGTAGAAGGCGTCTTTAGGCGAGATCATAAATTCATACATTTGCGCTTTCATCCTTTTGAGTCTCTCTTTAGAGCGCTGGAGAATCTTGATGTCGATTTCTCTAGGAACCAAGTTATTTAACGACAAGTCAAGGAAAGTTGATACTCTGATTTAAATGCTTTTCGAATATCTGAGAGCTTTATTTTTCCATCCATCTTCTCTCCACAGCCGATGAGCAGGGAATCTATCTCTCGCTGCTTCAACCCCAGATTCAGCTTCCTGATACCTTTAATGAATTCTAAATTCGACACCTCTTCGTCTTTATCGACTGCCAGGGAAGCGCATAGTTTTTCAGCAGGGATGTTCAAGAGCTTTAAACTACTACCTTCCGACTCTTTTCGTGAAATAACCCTACTTTGTACCCTCGATTGGGTCAGACTGAAAGATTTCAGGCCCGAAAAGCCTCCTCTGCTGGCTAAATCAGCAGACCTAAAACAATTAAATTAGCGAATAGCTCTCGAAATCGGCTTACCTTGATAATGAAGAAGGTCGTCCCTTGACATTTCTTGGGCCTCGATAGCCATTAACCCCAAAAAATTTCGAAAACTGCTCTAGATTAACGGTATTTTTATCTCCAGCTAGAGACTCCCAGATCTTCCCGTGGTCTATTTGACTAAATCTCTTAGGTAGAAGGAGATCCAGGCCGGTTTTCAATCCAAATTTGGTTATTTCCTTGGAATTGGCCTCTTGGTCTCTGAAATAATTGAAAGCTTCAAAGACGCTGATAAAACTGCTACACAAACACTCTTGCAGCTCTCCTTTGATTTGATTCCCGATGCTGTATCCTCCGAATGCGTTCTCCCAATCCACTGCCGTCAAGTATCCTTTCTTATGTGGATCAAGTCCAGCGAAGAGCGTCTGTATTAGCTTATCTGTGAGATTAAACCCTCTCAGGATCAATCCTGAATCGATCCAGTTTTTGAATTGTACAAATGTCATTTTTGTCTGCTGCTTCGTGATCTCTTAGCGAAAAGTCATTAATCAAATTCTCTAATAGAGCCATACCTTCGAAGCTCTCCTTTACATTAGCGTATTTCTGCCTCAGAGCGAGACTGATCTGTTGTTTTGCATGGAGTCTCCAATCAAAGTTATCTGGTTCACAGGAACCTGTGCTATTCAGGGTCGATGTCGCTGAGGGCTCGGCACTACTGCGACCCTCTACGACAATTTTAAATTCAGAGATATGAAGCGCTCCGCCCTTAAAGACATCCATGAGCTTCATCAGCCGCTCCATTCGCAGTGGCTGGACTTCTTCCTTCGCGACTTTTACGATTTCAATCAAAAAGCGCTCTAGATCCCTTTGATTTATTTCGCCGTCGAAGTCCATATCTACAAGCCTATACGCCTCCTTGAGACTGAGTCCTTATCAATAATGATCCCAGCTGCTACTAGATGTCAAGTTACCTGAATCTCGATACCATCTCTGTATCTTTTTAATTATTTCCTGCTGCCAATCGAAACTATCTTCTAAGAAAACCTGCAAAAATGATGTTTTTTTATGCAATTAATAGCGGTTAACTACCTTCCTTGTTGTGTCAGAAGGCTTTCGTTTAAGAAACCGCAAGATGCTCTCATAGTTCAGCAGTCCGATTTTCAGATTGTCCAAATAAGCAAATAATCCTTCCTTCGATGGCATCGAAAACTTCACGATTTTGTCTAAACCAGCGTGGAAATCCGTGAGGTTAATTGTGCCCATTTTGTTCGGATCCAGCACTCTGATAACATCAGCGTAGGTCAATTTCTTCTTCTCCATCGCGATATGCAGCTCTCGGAGCATCAGCAAAACCCGATCCTCGCTTAACGGCTCTTTTGGATACACATCGATCAGTTGTCCAAGACTTTTTGAACGCGTGCTTTTCTCAAAAACGGTTTTAGTGTCAGATCCAAAATATCTGTGCCTTTCGAGGTAAATCAGCAAATCATGCTCGCCAATGTAGCCATCTCGATCGATATCGATCATATTTACGACACTTTCCACCAAGCTTTTAGGAAAGTTGCCTTTAAGGAGCTTTTCAGTGAGGAAAGCAGCAAATTCTTCAACAGCGACACGTTTTTCAGGAAGCGATTTATCTTCAGCGATTTTGTAAAGCAGTTGGTGTGGCTTCACTTTTCTATCACTAAAATGATAGAAATGAGGTCATATTGAAAGCAAACTGTATTACTTCATGTATTTGACTAGATACTGTGTGATATTTTTTGTGCTCTCACTCGCTTTAGAGGAGGTCTCGCCATCAAGTTCAGCATTACTATCCAAAAAGGCTAAAAACTCGTAATATTTGACTCGCTGTTCCACGTCTTTTTCCGCGACGCGAGAGAACTTATGCACATCTTCCACACTCAGCCCTGGGATATTCTTATACAGTACCATATAAAAATCCGCCAATTCGACGAGTCCTTGGTTTTTGGTGTCAATCGACTCGAATGATTTCTTTAATTTCTCGCTTAAGCCTGGCGTTTGGTGAATCTTTGCGATCTGACTTCGAATCCAATGGTCAACGACAAGGTCCTCGCCTATTGCCATTCGATGGAAAAAATTCTGTAAGTGTTAAGAGAAAGTTTCAATATTTTTACTATTGTGAATCGAATAGCCAAGCGCTTTCATAAAATCCGCTATAGAAATTGTTTTCTGGTCATTGAGAATTTCAAGAGCGATTTTGATTGCGTTGGAAAATTTTAACGAAGGGTCTAGCAGCAACAGCGAATCTGATAAACTTTTGCTATCTAGTGGAGGGCTATTTTCGTCTAATTCCATTCTTTTGAGGAGACTTGGCACACTCAGCTTATATTTGTAAATGATATCCTTTATATACGTGAGGTACGAGCCTAGATACTTTTTATTCGAGGGATTATAGGCAAAGCTTACGATCTTGCATAAAAGTTTCTTTCCATTTCTGGAAACTTGTTACTGCAGTCTTCGGGTCCTCTAAATGCTCAAAAAGATGCTTTATCTGTAACATGGAATAAGCCAAACGATTGTCGCGTGCTAGTTACCTCTTTGCTGTCAAGAACAAGCCCATAAGTTTTATTGACTGCGGTTTGAAACTCGTCGAACGTCAATGGCTTCTCTCTTGGGACTTTGGGGCCATGGGCTGCCATGGCAATGTCATAATACGCCTGGAGATAGCAGTTAGGGAAGCGCACTCAATTGTCGATTATCCTTACATCCTCGGGAAGAAAACTCTTATTTCTCATCCAGAGTTTCACCTTTCGGATGGCTGTAGCTGCTGGCATACTGTTTGACTCGACAAAAGAAACTGCTGGTTCTCTAGATGATTGAATAGGTAAGCAACTGTGAGAATCAATGAGATATACTTTTGGCTGAGTTCACTCTTGGGATTTCCAAGCAATGGATCTGAATTCCTAAATTTTTGCATGCTAGAACTCCTTCGAGGGCGAATCTTTCTAGGGTCTGCTGTTTTTATTCGAGATTCTACCATAATAACATTCTAATTTACAAAAAAGGACCTCAAAAATCACCTTGGATGCTGGCTATGTCGATCCCGAACTTTGACTTCAGATAATTCACTGCCGTTTCATCTATCTCCAAATTTTCCTCTGGGATAACACTTGGTACTGAACCCCGATGGAAATTGGCCCCATGAGTAGCGCTCATGATTAAATTCTGGATATTGTGCGTTGACAACGACGAGTTTACCAGCGCTTTCTTCGCTCTCACCAGCGGATTTGTGACATCCTAAATCACGTTCATTAACTCACTCTCATGCAGCAATTTACCATCACACTGTGCACTAAGAACTCATTAAACTCGATACATCCTATCCCATTTTTCACGTAGAAAATCCCGACATTGGGTATCTCCATTTCAACACTACCACTCTGATCTCTCATTAGCTCAGGCTAGTTGAATTACTATACCTCCTGGACTTTTAATGTGAGGTTCTGTAGTAATCTCATGATGCAGAGACTCGCTGTGTCTTTATCCACGCCAGCATTCATACCGATCTCAACGAAATTCACTTTTGTTAGGGGGACGCCGCTTGGTACACCACTTAATGAATAAGGCCTGATTCCTTGAGTAGACACAATTCCAGGTTTGACGGTGATTCCATTTCCAAATTCTTTTGAAATTATGAAAACGGGCTTGCGAATGCGCACGTCACGCTCGGATTGGTTTGTCACACCCTATAAATCGCATTTTTTTTTTTTGAATACAAGGAGAGAGATGGTTGACCTCGAGCCTGACTTCAGGAGCGGAGAAAGTGATGACCCCGAATTTAGGGATTTTGATGCCACGGCCTTGCTTTAACTGACGCGAGATGAACAGTCCTGGTGTTAGTTGTGAATTTAATGCTGAGTGGTGATGCTCCCTTACCCAAAGCTGTCCAGGTTGCTGTTAACATATCTTGATTGATTTTATCTTGTAATTGCTGAATTCTTTGAAATGTAATTGAAAGCTGATTGGAGGCGTGATACTACCTGGCTTCGGATTTAATAGTGACATCTTCGATTATTTGCTGGGTTTTGTCTGTGAAGTATGTGAATTGAGTCCCTATTGACATCTTATTTACGAATAAAATTATCTTAGAGCTATTTGTTTTATGCAAAGACGTTTCAATCGAAATTTCTCCACAGAAAGAAAGGGCTCATTTTATTTGCATATTCTCAGTATTTTGAAACTGAAAAAGATGCTTAAGGGCTGATCTAGACTTTGAAAATAGAGATTCACATTATTGTAGCCTGCTTGAAAATTGCAGCACCATTACTCCAACAACCTCAAAAAACTCGAAACGAAAAGGCCTGATTCTTTATCCTATCCTATCAAAGAGCTTGCCCCACCGTTATTAGCAACTCTATGCTCGATTATTGAGAGAGAAGACGAAAAAGTTTCCCATACTTGGGTTTTTTTAAAAAATTGTTTATCAAATCTGAGCATCAGCTTCAAGGATCTTAACTTTAAGAGCTGCCCAGTCTCTATCCCTGTATTTTCTTTCGCTTCTTCGGAGATCAAGTACGTTAAGCGAAAATATCTTATTGAGTCGTACTAACAGACGAATTTCTTCTGATATCAAGAAGATCCAGCCATTATCTTGCGTAATCCATGCGATAATCTTCCTCAAATGTGTTTTTTGGGCCTTACGATAAGCGACAGCAGATGCTAATTTTATCGATTCACAGGAATAGTGGGAAAGTTAATTTTGAACACATATAAGGATCAGTTGAGGGATTAAATAATAGATATTTATATTTTCATCCAAAAAAATCTAATTCGGGTAGCGGTTTAGATATGCACACTACAAAGCTGGCAATTCAAAACTTAAAGCCAATCCGCTGCGCTCTTGACACCAGGTCCGCACCCACCGCCACCTTAATCCTTATGGTAAGCTAGCAAATCCAAATTTTCTCTCTAAACTCTTGATTTAGAAGGGATATGAAACCACCGAAATTCAAAAAAACACCTTCAAACTCAACGAAACCCCCGTCTTCAAAACCCCATTAGGCTACAACCAATTCAGCAACGTCTCATACCTTGCATCTAATCCAATTGCCACATATACCACAAGGTAAACTCGAAATTAGGTTGTATCATTCTTATGCTTCCTTTTAGAACCATCAATTTATCTTCCATTCCCTCAGCAATCTTGCTTCAAGCCAGCAACAACGAGGAATTTGAAGAGTCCGCTGCTCAAGAGGATGTCTACGGCGGCTTTGCTGAAGACGGAGAGATGGAGAGAGAAGAAAAAGAGATGAAGAAGGAGGATGAGGATGATAACGATGATGATAATAATGACGGAGGCGTTCTGATGCCTGTTTTTGAATGGGTTGGAGGATTGATTCCTAAGTTAGCTGGCGCAGTCGCTATCTAAGCCCCGTTGATTTCTTTTTCTTGTCTCTATCAAATTTGATTGTACGAAATCATTGTTTAGTTCTTATATTTTGTCTGGACCGCATCGAACCCTTTCGAAACCGAGTCCTTCCATCGTAAATATTCCTATAATAAGTTTTTTTCCCCTTGCAAATGTTCACTTAGAGGAAGCTGTTTCAATGAGGCTGTAAACCTCAAAATTGATATTGATATGGAGAGTGGAAGTCATATTTCATTCATTTCATTCAATTAAAAAGCTATTGACACTATTAGACCCCACAATTATCGATACAAAGACACGGATATTATGTCTCCAAAGACGAACATTATTTTTTTAAATCCTCATCTACAGGCTTCTTCTCGTCCGTTGAGCTCTTCTGCTTTTCTAACTCACGAAGCCGCTTTCTTTCATGATATGACAGAGAATCTTTTCCCCAGTTCTCAGGAGGAAGGTCTAGTTTAAGGATTTAGATAATGGAAACTGAGATGAGAAACCTTTTTCCTCAGGATTTTCATTCTGTTTTTCGAATTTGGCCATGTATCTTCGGTAAGTTACTTCATCGAGATAGGCGTCAAAGGAAATATAGCCGTGAGGGAATCTTTCTGATATGTCCTCGTAATTGTACTCCGGGTCAATCATACTCCATACATTCGCTTGTCTATGCAATGAATTAATCAATTCTCCTCGTCAATAAGGATATTCTAACTCTGCTAGCCATCTCATCTGTTCAGGATGCGTCTCTGGGCTAATGTAGAGGCGGTATTTCTTAAGCCCGAGAATATCTGCGCTTTTTTTGCTGATCTCAGCGAGCAGTTTATCGATATTCGTCCCATTTAATGCACTAAGAGCGATTACATCCCAAGCAAACTCAAGCGCGACTATACCTGATGGGAATAATCGGGTAATTTCCGATTTCAATTTTATTGAGTTTAGATGTGTCGGTTATCAGGTCTATCTTATTCCAAACTTCAATCTATTACATGATCGATTGAAACCAGCTTAGTGAGATGTGAGCAATACCATTCTTTTCGAGTAGAAAGTCTCGTCAGGGCTGATTTCCCTCAGTACATCAAGCACAACTTTCTTCTGGTCTTCAGTGTGAGGGTGCGAGATGTCTCTCACATGCAGGACAACATCCGCGTCCTGGACCTCTTCGAAGGTCGTTTTGAATGACTCGACTATGGAAGATAACTAAAAACTTCAAAAAGCGGACAATCAAACCTAATTCGTGAGGTAAATTCGTGATGAATCCGATGGTGTCTAATGCGATTCCTGTCTGGTAAGGAGAGAGGTTGATCCTAGTCCAATGAGCTTTTCAATCGCAAAAACAATGAAAATTTCACTTCTTAATAGTCGTATGGAGAGTTTGGAAAAGACGATCCTCGCTTTCGAGGTGCACTTGTGCAAGCTGGTTCATCAAGGCAGATTTCCCTGCGTTTGTATAGCCGATCTAAGGAAAATATTTCATTCGAACTAGATTCTTTTTTGGAAGGCAATAATACCAAAGCAATTTTAGGGATAAGGAGGTTGTCTTTCTGACGTCTCCCCTTCATATTTCTTCTATGCTGCACTTCCGCTTGTAGCTCCTTCTTGAGTTTGCTTTCTTTCTGATGGATGATTCTCCTCTCGATTTCGAGCTGGGTCTCACCCTCACCAGTGAGCTTACCGATCGAGCCTCGTCCTTTCGCAGTGACCACCTCGAATTTGATCTCCTTGGCGCTTTAATGCAATTATGTGTTTGAATTTGACAGGTATCTCCCAATGAAGTAATTACCTCATCAAATCGCCTTGGAATATGTTGTACATGCCACTGAAGGTCGAGCCATCGTTCATCAACTTCGCTTTGAGGAACTGGATAAACGCCAGTTCTATCTACTCACAGAAATTGCCTCAAACAGCCAAAACATGAAGGAACCTGATGCTTTGCAATATTGGATTTCGCTCGCTTTGCAAAAATTTGCAGGATAATTGTAAACCGATCAAACACACGTAATTCGTTCTCTTCGTCTTCGATTTCCTCCTCTTCATCAGAGTCAAGGCTTTTCTTTTTTTTATTCCCCTTGTTTAAGTGACTTCCCACGCAAATTAAGAGACATTATCGAATGATTTGATGCTACTGATGAATATTTCTCATTTGAATAGCATTGAGCTCAGTGTTAACAAAGAGCGCATTTGTGTTCTTCTCGCGCATATATTCCCTTAGAAACTCCAGCTAATCCCCAGGTCCCTGAGAAATAAGAAAATCGCATCAGTTTACCTGGCCAACGCCGAAAAACGTAGATGAATTTGGCCTTCTAACTCGCATAAGAGAGCTTTTTGCCAACGAGTTCCTCAGCAGCGTGTTTTTCCATTCATCATAAAAATCGTAGTCATCGTCCTGTCACAATAGTGATGAGATTATCAATGCCAATCAGATGCATACTAGATATTTCGGTTTTCTGGCGAGTTGATTGCCTGTGTTGTCATGCAAAAAAGTTAGAATACTGAATTCCTAAGGCATAGTACTCATTTGTTTTTTTTGAATCTGGTTCGATTGCTCATCTTCAGATAACTCAGATAGATCTGATAGATCCTCTTCTGGATTGCATTAAAAGGAGTTCAAAATTATTTAGCAAAGGTTCATACCGCTCTCATAGTCGCCAAAATGTTCTTTGGCTTTCTTATCGACTTTCTCACGCCACATCGGGCCTCTTTCGACCTATCCGAACCAATTGGTAGGAGTATAATGAGAGATTTTACGTTCCAAAAGAGCGCTTTGACTAGTCCGATAGCCTCTTCGGCGTAGTAAAGTTCTAAGCTAGGTCCTTTGCTTTTGTTTTGGGAGTTATTGCAAATCGAGAATTGATTCGAGTTTACTTTGGGTAGGAAACCGGATGATGACAACACATTTCACAGGCTTGCCGGATCTTTTTTCTTTTGGTGGTTTGCGAGTGTCGACGGTGTCGCTTCGATAGAAGGCTACCTGGAAAATCAAGTTTTTCCTGGTAGCAAAAAACTTTCGCAACATCGAATAAGATTTAATTGACGGTCATTTGCTCAAATTGAATTGCATTAAGAAGATTCGGAAACCAGAATAAAGTTAGGCTGACCCGCAATTCTGGATCTAAACGAGTGTTACACTATAAATGGCAGCTATATGGATCAAAAAACAGCTATTAAAGATTTGTTAGCATGCGATATATTGACTTTTTGAAAAGATTTTTCGTCACATGAAGAAGGTAAACATGCACTATTGCTTAAGGAATGAGAGTTGGTTATCAGTGTTATCATTGAATTATTGAATAAGCAGGCATCTGGTAGCCATATCAACAACCTGAAGGATGATAGTAATGGAAATACATCCAAATATTATATTATTGTTCTCATTAACATAACAACGCCTTGATATATATAATTATATGAAACAGATCTCGACGAATAAACCTTCTCACGTTAACAATCAATTAATGGCCAATCCCTGCTTTAGAGTCAAGGATCAATACGAAACCACGGCGTTAGGGCTCTAATTGAATACCATTTCATCCATACTAACCAGTAATTCCTTATTATAAATTTTTATTTGGCTCTCACTCATTGCCTCAATGTCAAAAACCAACATATCAATGAAGGAGGATTATCTGATCAGCAGATACATGCTGCAGAAGCCAGCTCCTCTCTCTTCTCCAAAAACTGAGCGTGCTCGCGTCACCGACAATTTGACCTTCTCAAATTTCCTAAAAAGCCGCTCTGCTCGCAATCTGGCCTCAATTGGCCGCGCATCTCCGACCAAACCTCTTCATGTTGGAAATACCTCATCAGATCACTCTAATCCATCACCCTCATCTTCAAATATCTTAAACCGATCGCTAAAACAAGAGAATACACCCAAAGTATCTAATGTGCACGATTTGGAGCAAATACGCAGCACACTCGAGCAACTTACCAATTTATCTGACAAAATCAAAGTTATTGACCAAGTAATAGACGGAAGGAAGGAACTCAGGCAGTTAAGTAACCAACTTCAGCTGAAATCGGCTGCGCCAATTATCAAAACTTACGTTCAAAAATTCAATAAAAAAAGACAATTAAAGCTCGCTGAAGAAGGAAATCTCAATGAGTCGCCCACCAACCTCCAAGTCCCAGGTACGAGGACGGCCATCTCTAGCCATATGACTCTATCTGGGTCAATTACTGACAGAAATTTCGATGAATCGCCTACCTTGAGTAAAAATATCTCATTAAAAAACGCAGATTACTCCTCTAAAGAGGAATTCGATGATATGATGAGCGCTTGCGTTAATAATCTTACAGAGAAGATCCCAAAGGCTGCTTTCAGCCGGCGGAAAAAAGGGATACTGGAAGTGAATCTCGACACCACGAAATTCGCAAACCGGAAGCAAAGAGAGGATCATGAGGCGAGAATCTTCAATGATAGAGAGAGGAAGCACCACAGAACAGCGATTCGAGAGCGAGGGATTAAATTAGTAGAGCAGACTTTTCGAATCGGGTCTGAGAGCCTCGAGAACGATTTGTATAAGTTTTTAGTGAAAAACGGTTCAGATGCGGCGTCAAAAGAGATGCTGTTGAACTCTGCGAACTCGAAGCTGACTTCTATTCAGAGACTGCAGTCAAGAGTAGAGCAAAAATATGAAGATTATGTCGAATTGAAGAACAAACTTTGTTTGAGAGAGAGTCCAAAAAGACCAACTGGTAATGGCTCTTCGTTTCTAAGGAGTCCGAGAAATCATAGCAAGGAAGGGCTTAAGGGTGCTCTTCATACAGAGCGTTCAAGAGGATCGATAAAGAGCAAAAGGTATTTCTCTTGTTAATTGGTCATGCGGCTAATAGTTTCTTGAAGAAAAGAATTTACGGTGAAAAAGCGCGTTCCAGCTGATGATGAGTCTTGGAACTCATATACTGAATCCAAGTTGGCTTATCTCTATGGGCTGTCAGGTGAATACGAGAAAGCGCATGAAAAGACGAGCAAATCGTACTGGGAAACGCGAGATCCGACCAAGCGAAAGACGCTTGAGCTGGTCATCCGAGATCAGACTCAAAAACTCAAAGAGAATCACAGGTTCTTAAATTTCATTTTAAAGTGAGAACTGAAAATTGCTTTAGTGAAATAGAAAAGCTAACAAGAAGGAAACTGATTCACTAAGACTCGTTCCAGGCCAAGTCGCTCATCAAGTGATTCATTGTGAATATCTGGGCGTCAAGAGTACTTTTGGCTGTTGAATGATGTCTGTTGCGAAGGCCTACTTTTACTCTAATAAATTTTATATACCAACTTTTTACATTAAATTTCTACATTTTCCTCAACTCTGAGGGTTATTTAATGGAAATGGACCTAGCTAATTGACTTTGATATGACAACTTCTTCTATAATGATGCAGAATTCATTGCATTCTAGCATTGTTCTTGATGCAAATCGAAATGTAAAAAGGAATATTTGATTTTCCTAGTCTAAGAGAACAATTTTTCAAGTGATTTATTTATTTTTTCAACTATCTATAAATCACGAATTCCTGCTTCAGGAATCGAAGTTTGTATATCAAAGTCAATCATTTCACAGACTGACACGAAACTACTAAAAGATTTACAAAAGAGTTTTAGCTCGCCAGTGAAAAAGTTACAATTGAAGGATTTTCCTTAATTTCTTCCTAGTTCGTCCAGACATCTATCTACCAGCGTCTCTCTTCCCCCTAATTCATTCCTCTATGTTGATCTGACAAGAACTTCTTAATTAACTTGCTCTCCATCAGCAAATCGCTCGGCACCAACGAAAACAACGACTTCGTATTCACAAATTGCATCTTCATTCTCTTCACAAACGTTCTCCATATCACAAGATAAAGACCAAACAACATCACAAGTCCACCTACAAATGACTCAATCGCGTGTAGTTTCTGCAAGTCTATCGCAGCAGAACTATTAATGTGCTGGCTTTCAACCCACAACTGCAACGTTTTATCTGTCTCCCCTGCCAGGCGATAGTAATCCAAAAACTCTTTACTTTTCACCAGCTCCAACGTATTATTCGCCGTAAAACCTTTCGTCTCAAGCAAATTGGTAAATACCACCATTTGGTCATAGTACGCCTCGAAAATCGCCGGTATTCCCCATCCACTCGCGCCATTAGCCAGCAGCTTGCACGCGTCGATCTCTGTTTGATTAACCATCGAGGTAAACTGAGCAGCGAGGTCACAGATATTCCCGCCTCTTAGCTTATAGAGTAAATCTATATAATCCTCTGTGACGATTGATCTGGCGATAAATTTGTCTATCTGGTCAAAGTGGTCGTCCAATTGCGCGACTCTGGCTTTGAAAACTTCTTTCGAAGCAGCGAAACTGCTTACGGTCTGGTTCACTTTCTGGAAATCACCTCCGAAGAGATAAAGGTTCATCTCGCTGTAGGTCATACCGAGCAGGGCTGGAATGAACGAATAGACATCCGTCGACATGTCGAATTCCGAGGTTAAGGGAACAAAGCGGCTGCTTTCGCTTTTCACTCGGATGGAATCCGTGATGAAATACACGGAGATCGCGCCATACATAAGCAGTAAAACCCCGATAAACAACACAGGATTCGCTCTTTTCTTCACATATTCGCTGGAAACTCGCTTCCTCTCTCTGGCGTTTTTCTCATAAAACTTCTGGCCTGCGGCCGCCATGCTTTCAATTCGGTGATTTGCTAGCAGCGCATGGACTAATTTAAACTTCAAGATCCTCGTCTCAAGGTCTTTCGATGGAAACGTCCCCAGCAGCGAAAGGATCTTAATCTGAACGCTTTCATTTCGACGGTATAACGGATATATGAATGCCATTGCAAGGAATAGGATCGTCAAACTGATCCCCAGAGACGCCTGGGAAAAGGTATCTACGTCGATCGCTCGATACTCACCGTATAAATCTTGGAAAAGAATGCCAGTCGCCTTCAGAAACGCGTTGAAGTATCCCTGGTAGTTCTGGCGGAAATACACAATGTAGTTCGTTAGATTGGTCACATCTGAGTAATTATCGTTCGCAAACCGATCCATGTAGCCGAGTAAGCGGACTGTGGCCTCTGTATATGAAAAATTCCGCAACGTGTCGACTGAGCCGTCGGGGTTCGGCTCGTATACATCGAAGGCTAAATCAGAGTATACAAAGGTTGAGGACACTAGCTCTATGTTGGTTACCATGGCAGTTTGCTCGTATTTAGTTTTGTAGACCTGGAACTGATACAAAAGATTGGCTCGCGTCTCTGCGTAGCCTTGCTCTCGAGAATATCCGGCTTGATCGAGCAGTCCGCTGTTGAGGAGGAGGAGCCTTTCGGCTTCGACAAAGAAAAAGGAAAAGGGGGTAAGCATGAAATTGGAGTAGTCGGCAATGGCTAAATAGCTGCTGTACTGGACCAACAGCTGATATAAGAAGAAAAAGAGCAGCGAGATAAGCAGCAGTAAGACCCCGAAGGCCAAGAGCCCAAAAATATTGAATTTGATTAAGAAACCCGGAGTCGACTGATTAAAGATGATTTGCCTCAGATGCGCGATCTTTGAAGCAGTGCTTGTGTGGCTCGTCGATTGAGACTGCAATTCGTGAACAGACCTCGTTTTCTGATTGAGTTTCAAAATCTCTTTCTGTAGCTTTTCGTCTTCGTTCACGCTGCTAGGTATCTCTTGTGACTCCTTACTCAGAGATGCCAGTTTCTGTTTTTCTTTGTTTTGCGTGGCATTCCTCGTTGGAATTTCCGTTTGAGAGCTCTTCAGGCGTGGGTCTTCTTTTTTCCTCTCGGCTTCTTGTAACAACGGAAATGTGACGTAATGCGCCATTCCTGATGTCCCGAGCAGGTTTGCATCCGATCGCTGAGTCTGTATTTCCGCCACCTCGCTGGTTATTCTAATATTTTGTGTCTCCTGTGAGTTCACTTTCTCGACCTCCCCAGTCGTTGTGAAAAGCCTCTGTAGAGGCCCATTTTTCCCTCTTCTCAGGTTCGTTAACTCGACTAGGTGCTTCTCCTCTTCCTCTTGAATTGGAGTCAGCTGGAGTCGAAATTGAGGGTCAAATCTTAAGGTTTTTGGCTTTTCTTCCGACTCCTGGGAGAAGAGTTCGTTTCCTTCGGACATTTTCTTCAAGAACTCCAATCGCGCGTCTAAATTAGCTCCTTCATCATCTTCGCTGGGGCAGTCCTCGTCGATTCTAACCTCACTTACTTGTATTTCATCCTTTTGGTTATTTTCTTCGCTGAACTTGACTTTTCTTGGAGAAATTTCCACACCATGCTCGCTCGCTTCTTTCGAGTCTTCTCTGATGGTCGCTTCAATCTGCTCGTTTTTCATCGTTTCTGTCTGGATTTGGTGCTCTGCACTTGAATTGCTCTCGTCGCTGCTCCCAAAGACCGGAAACAAGTTCATACGCCTCGTCGCAGTGTCGGAACTCGCGTGGCTCCGCCAAATGTTTCCATCTCTGGACCTTCTGAGGTTTGCAGCATCAACTTTGTGTTTTCTAAGCGCTGCTCTAGCTCTCTGTAGAAGGGTATGATAGCTTAGCAGCTGCGTTCTCACCGCAGCTGGGTCTTTCTCTAAAACGAGAGAATTCACGCTGACATTGAAATACTTCAAATGAGTTCCATTGTCGTATTTTCTTTCGACCTTATCCACAGAAAGCTCTATTTTGTACAGATACAGATTTTTGGGACTGCTCTGGTAAACAAAAGGCTCTGCGGTATTGAGAAACAGCTCGAGGTGTCTGTAACCGTCCTCTTCGGTATTTTTTGAAGGAGCGA
>ENA-UOTZ01000305-UOTZ01000305.1-compost-metagenome-genome-assembly--contig:-NODE-305-length-41899-cov-5.240878_pt1 | contig 41899 bp, 18 predicted proteins | sample MGYA00238144_ERZ746983 | MGnify/ENA primary metagenome ERZ746983 (study PRJEB28759, sample SAMN06268863) | compost metagenome | isolation source: single cell | place: USA: California, Emeryville, Joint...
TCGCTTGTTTCATTTATTGTTGTCTATAAAATACCTTTTATACGAACTTGATTCGTCTCCACTCTCCAAAAACTCATTTTCTTTTGTCAAGGCATTTGGTTTCTGAAGTCAATGGCATTTAACGATGATATTATCTATATGCATATATGACAGCAAATTAAATTCTATTTGCTACAAGAAAAAAGGTATTTTTTATATACAAGAACGAAAATTTTTTACAGAAGATTTATGAAAAAATGAGTAATACCTAACTTTAACCTAAAGGCCCGTGAAATTGTTCATTTGTGGCCGCTTGACTTGTTGTTGATTCCAACTTTGGAATCTGTTCGCCCTCGCATTTTTGCGCGAGATAATGGATAGTCCATTTCTCAACATTGGCTGGTTGGAGCTATCCATTGAATTGTTTAAGCTTTGATTCATGCTACTATTTCCACTGGTTCGACCCAATATGATACCTGGCACTCCGATCACTGACGAATGCGATGCGCTCTCCTCAGGTCTAATTCCTGGTGTATTCCGTAGACCTGCTCTTTTGTCGAGACCCGCAGGTGATTTAACAGAATTATTGCTTTCTCGCTCTTCAATCGATGAATCTTGAAGTTCAATACCCTTAAAGCTTTGACCCTCACCAGAGTGGAGTGATATCCCAGGAATCGTTTTTTCGAGTTTTTTCTTTTCTTTCTCTGCTCTCTTTTTGGCTCGGTAATCTATTATCGCTTCCACTATGCCCACGACCAGTTGATAAATTATCGTGAAAATCACAATAACTATCAAGGCCCAACTGCAAATAATCCTTCCTTGATAGGCTTTAGCACCTGACTGATTTTGGAGTAAACACATCACAGAGTTTAGCACTGTTATCAAGAGGAGACTGATTTCAGTCCCAGCTATTGACAGCTTTCGGCACTTCGAGACGAATAGGTTTGGCGCAAAAGTGAACGCGACGTTTGAAATTTGAATGAAAGTGATGGATATAACCTGGACGCCTGGAGAGGTTCTCATTGATTCCAGTAGGAACATAATGAAAAAATTGCAGAATAATAGGGTGAAGAAGGCATAAAACCTTGCGAACATGCTTGGTTTGAAGTCTTTATATAGCAAAGTGACCAGCTTGAAGACTGTCTTCAGGTATTTAGTGTCTTTATGTTTCTCAGGATCGAAAATGACGCCTAGAATAGCTGCCACCCAGAAAATAATCAAAATTACACCGTAGAAGATTCCAATGAAAAAACTCACGTATTGGTAAGGGTTCTGAAAGGAAGGATGACCAACGTTCAATATGGTTCCGATAGACAGCTGTAGGTACCTCGTGATGAGAATGGTAGTGAGGATGTTCTTTTCAAACATCTCTACCACGCCATTGATCATCTTTTTGATTTTTCCCTCATGTTTCTTGAAAAAACGAGCAATGAGCTTGAATACGAGGTAGGCTAAGAAACTCATTAGCGTAGAGAAGAAAATCCCTCCATAAGTGTCCAAGAAGATGTAACTATAGCGAAATTCAGCGTATTCATTGTACAGAACTGTATATTTGGTATCAGCCTCCTCAAGGAGTCGTTCAGAAGGATTATTGAAGCTGTTTGCAATGAAACTTGGCATTCCGAATTCCCCTACATCGATGAATCCATAGAATGAAGGGAGCGGACTGGGATAATTGATGTTAATGAGCTTCATGAAGTTCACCCTTGAAGTGAAAAGAAGGAGTCTCATTATACTCGTCGAGTACCGTTTCTGTTGCAGAAATAACACTCCGGAAACCACAGAAGTCGCTGCCACAGCCGCTTGAGTTGAACCATCAAGCGCTTTCCTCGCAGCTTCCACCCATGCGAGGCCTTCGACAGCGATTTCAGAAAAATTCCGAACGATAATGTATCTTTCAGATTTCCCGAGGTTCCAATCCAAGTACGAAATTCGTAAATTTTTTTCATTAGCGTTCTCGGTGTATGACTCCCAGAAGATTTCATATGTCTTATTTGCCCCAGCCCCCGAAAGAGCTGTTATTTCGAACTTCTCAGTTGACGAAGCCACAGATAGGTGGAGGCTCTTGGTTGAGAAGGCGTTGTATATAGTTTTGAGGGTTTCGTTGAAAGATATTTGATAGATGTTTGGAGCTTCCTTGAGGGAAAAGGTCACTTCGATGGGAGTTTTCGGTTTGCAGACGAGATCGGCTTCATCCAGGTAGAATCCATAAGCACATGAAATGCATGAATACTGAGGGACACTTGTAGTGCAACTGCTGAAGGATGGAGCTTGTTTACAAGTGTTAGTCTCGAGGTTGCAAATAGGGATAGGGATTTCAGTGACAGTGTCTATTAGACCCCAGCAATCAGCGTCAGAAAGGCATTGGACACATTCTACCGATGCAGTTTTACATCTCTTGTTGGTTGTTTGTGCCTGGCAGTGGGTATCAGAGGTACACTGAACGCATTGAAAATCCATTAAATCGCAAACGGGTTGAGCTGATGAGTAGGTGCAATACGCATCAGAGAGGCAAGGGACGCAGGTTCCGTTCGAATGGCATGCATTTATATTTAGATGAGAACAGTCGGTGTCGCTAGTACATGGTGAGCATATCTGATGAGAACTCGTACATAATGGTAACGCTGGAGACCCGCAGTCGGTATTTGCCATGCAATTCCCACAAAAGCCATTTGAGAGGCATGTGAGATCGATTGGACACTCGTTGTCTTGGCAGGCTCGACAAACGTAGAGCGCAGGATCACAAATCGGCGTTGAACCACTGCAATCCGCATTGTCCCTGCATTTCACGCATTGATACTCATTGTCAGCGATGTTAATACAAAAATTGTTGTCTGGTTGACAGTCCGCATCTTCTATACAGGTCACACAAGCGCCGCTCAAGCAGAAAGGAAGGCCGTCGAGCCCGACACATTCCGTGTTAGCTTGGCAAGGGATACATTCGTAATTCGAGCAGAAAGACTTCAATGGACTCTTGCAGTCACTGATACTACCGCACTCGACGCATTCATTCGCAGACGACTTTGCCGCACAGACTTGTAGGGTGGAAACCGGATTACAACCTTGATTGGAAGACACAAGGCAAGCCTGACAAATCCCGTTTTCACAGAGACTAGTGTCTGAAAATCGATCGCAACTTGTGTGCGAGGTACAGGCCTGACAAGAATAAGAAGCAGTGCATTCAGATGCGGAAATGCTTGAGCAATCACTGTTAGTTCCGCATTCATAACAGGAATTGACTCCTGAGACGCTTATGCATATTGGAGACGGTGTTGCACATCCCGCATTAGTGCCTGCCACGCATGTTTGGCAGGTGCCAGAATCACAATGAAGTCTTGAACCAAAATTCGTGCAATCAGCGTTACAGCTACAAGGCTGACAGGTGTTTGACGAGCATCGCGGTTGACTCGGATTCGTGCAATCAGAGTTTGATCGGCAATTTACACAAATATTATCAGAGGCAGCCATGCAAAAAGGAGTCGAGCCGCTGCAGCCCTGGTGAGTTGAAGACTTGCAAGCCTGGCATTTTCCGGAGTCACAATAAGGGGTCGCAGAGAACTTTGTGCAGTCCGCGTCAGATGTGCAAGCACTACACTGACTGCTTTGACAGCGCGGAAGCGCTCTTGTCGGACAATCGTTACTTGAGGTGCAGGATGTGGGTGCAGTTAGACATTGAGGGACTGCTTTTTGATAAGTGCATTGTGTTTTGAAGCAGACCGCACCGTTCGAGCACTCACTATCACTATCGCAAATTTTCCAGCATCTTTTTCCATCGTCTGCGCAATTGTTGCTTGGACAGTAAAGTGTGTTGCTGCAGCTTTGTCCGCTAGGATACACACACAAGCCGTTCATGCATTGATGATTAGGAAACCCGACTGTGTTGCAATCATCTGCATTACAGCATTCTCTACAGTATCCTGCGCAGTAGGTGGCCGCAGGCAGTCCGAGACAGTCCGCATTGGATGTGCAAGTGTGCGAGCAGCGTGTATGGAGGAGAACTGGAGTTTTACCCGAGAGATAATCGCAATCACTGGCAGATGACGGTTCCCGACAAATTCGAGTTAAAACCTTGCAATCGTAAAACGCCATTGACTGGCAGTAATCATCCAGAAAACACCAGTAATCACAATTTACTTCGAGCACAAGTATAAAAAAGATGACTTGAAGAATTTTTGGGATCATTTTTATGATTTTGATTCCTCCTCAATTAATTTATTCAAGAATAAAAGTATTACTGTTTATTACAGCGAACATGCTTTCACTCAAAATATGAAAGAGGAAAGAACTCTTCCGTGGTCAAAGGCAAAAATTTATTGCTAATCTATGACGAGGGCATATCTGACTTCAATAAATACCTGTTCTTCTTCCGCTTCCTCAACTTTTTTCAGAATTTGATTTATAATGAACTATCTATAGGTGAATCCGTAAATATTCTATTTTGATATCTAACATGCTTAAGGTTTGAACAAAGAAGAATAAGCCCGAATGCTGCAAACAATTGCTAATGCTAAACGATTTAATTTACTGAGTTCGTGCGTTAAAGATGAGTCGCCTCAGGCATTTAGAAGATAAAATTGGCATTAAGATTTAATAGACTCTTATACCTATGAATCTATTTCCAAAAAAGGCAATTGGAAAAGAAATTCGGCAGTTCCTATTATAGACTCCTAATTTCAAGCCTTCACGATATTGCTGGCTGAACATTGGGCCTTATTAGCACTAGTATGCCAAGTGGAAAGGCTCATTAGTTAGCAGACATTGAGCATTATATCAAGAGGATTTTATTATAATTCAAGGTAGTTTTAAAAGAAAATGAGGAATATTAGAGATCAATGTCATATTGGTCATTCCTTTATACTGTCATTTGTCATCTATTAAATACAAAAATGATGAACTCAAATAAGATGGAAGGCCTGAATTCTAAGAATTTAATGAAAAAAGTAAATCGAATTTATAGATAAACTTAGATTCCAAAACTTTTGAGTGGAAACAATGGGAACTTCAGCAATCTCCAGCAATCGATTAATTATTCTGCTGCAATCAAGTCGTATTCGCATATAAGAGTTAGATTAATAATTTTCATAACAAATAGGATTAGTACATATGAATAAAATTTTGATAAGCCTGATTATTTACATAGCTTAATGAATTTCATTGAAATTAACTAAGGTTTCGGCTTGAATACATCGTAAATTGTTCATTTCTCATAAAATAAATTAGAGAACCCACTTAATTATCCTTTCACGATAACTTATTACCCAGGTGTTCAGGTCTCAATGAGTTAATCGGACTGCGCCTCACTCGGTACAGCACTCTCTTAGCTCTCACTAATGAGTCCGCTGCTGATTCTAGATCTCCTTCAGCCGATACGTTCAAGCCATCATTCAAACTAACGACCATCGCTCTACTTCCTACCACAGCATTCGAACCGAGCATTTCATCGCAGCTATCATTCACTGAAGAGTTCGTCAAATCGTTATTTTGAGCGATTTTGTAAAGATTAATTGTTTTTTCCCTACTTCTCAGAGCTCGTGGTCTCTCAACATTGTCATTGTCTTTCGAAATGTCATCGAAAATTAAGCTTTTCGAATTTAATCTCAAAACCTTATCTTTTCCTAACACCGCAAGAGCCGAGGCTTTATCCTGCTTTTTTCCCTTCATTTTCCGCTCCGCCTTTTTCTTTGCTCTGTAATTTGCGATTGCTTCAAAGATGCTCATTAACAATTGAAAAATGAGAGTAAAAACCACAAGACTAGTAACAGTCCAGCCTAGTCCCTGTCTAATGTTATACGGTTTCGTGCCTGATTGTCCTTGTAGTATATAGATCACAGAAACGAGAATCGTATTTAATAAAAGGCTAATCTCGGTCCCTGCCACCGACCACTTCTTGTACGGAGAAATAAACAGACCAGGATAGAACGTAAACCCGACGTTGAGTATCTGGAATAAATTGAGAACCACTAGCAGTATTCCCGGCGAAATCTGCAGCGTTTCAAGCAGAAAAACCAGGAAAAAATTGCAAAATAACAGGTTGAAGAAAGCATAGAATCTAGCAAACATGCTCGGGTGAAAATCTATGTAGAGTAGACTGATCAGCCGATCTGCAAGTTTCAAGATCTTGGAGTTTTGCATTTTTTCTGGTTCAAAAACGATACCGAGAATGGCTGCCACCCAGAAGAGAATTAAAATGACACTATAGACTATCCCAATGATGAAGCTCGTTACTTGATAAGCGTTATCGAAGGTCGTGTGTCCAACGTTTAGAATAACTCCGATAGAGAGCTGCAAGTATCTCGTGATAAGGATTGTGGTAATCAGGTTCTTTTCAAACATTTCAACGACTGCAAGTGCCATTTTCTTGAATCTCCCCTCTTTTTGTTTAATACAACCTAAGATGAGCTTGAATATGAGATAGATGCACAAACTCACTAGAGTAGAAAAGAATATCCCTCCGTAAGTGTCCAGGAAGACGTAACCATAGCGATAATGCGAATATTGGTTGTATAGCACTGTATAATTGTCATTGTTAATAGCAAGTACTCTTCGAGAAGCGTTTCCTGGGTTTTTGAAGTGATTTGAGATAAAACCCGGCATTGCGAACTGTCCTACGTCGATAAACCCGTAGAACAGTGGGAGAGGGTTTGGATAATTGATATTGACCAGCTTCAGGAAATTTATTCGAGAAGTAAAAAGCAGAAGTCTCATTATATTCGTCGAGTAGCCTTTCTGCTGCAGATATACCATGCCAGCAGCAATTGATGATGCCGCAACAGCTGATTTGGCTGATCCAGAAAGAGCCTCTTTGGCAGCCGCCATCCATTCGCTACGTTCGACTGCGATATCTGAAAAATTTCGAACGATTATGTATCTTTCAGATTTTCCCAAGTTCCAGTGGGTATATGAAATCCGTAGAGTCGTTATCTCAGCGTTGTCGGTGTATGACTCCCAGAAAACTTCATAGGTTCTATTTATTTCGGTTGTGGAAGAAATCGAAAATTTTTCTGATGCCGATACTGAGTCAAGAACTATCAGTCCAAGATTCGAGGTCGAGAAGGCATGGGAAATAGTGTGTAAAGTTTCGTTGAACGTGAATTGATAAACATTTGGAAACTCTTTAAGAGAAAAAGTCACTTCAACAGGAGTTTTCGATTTACAGATGAGGTCAAGTTCGTCGAGGTAAAATCCATACTCGCATGAAATACATGAATAATGAGGGGTGCCTGATGCACAGCTACTGAAAGAAGGAGCCTGAACACAGACATCAGTGTCGAGGTTACAGATCGGGAGAGGAATCCCTGTGTTTGAGTCTGTTATCCTCCAGCAATCGCTGTCAGAGACGCATTGAACGCAGACATTTAGAGTCGTATTGCATCTTTTATTGATGGTTTGAGCTTGGCAGTGGGTGTCATGGGTACACTGAACGCATTCAAATTCGACGAGGTTGCAAACAGGTTGAGTAGGTTTGTACGTACAATAGCTGTCTGAGACACAGGGAACACAGGTGCCGTTTGAATGACAAGAATTTAGACTCAGATGGGTGCAGTCGCTATCAGAGGCGCATTTCGAGCAAATATGGGTCTCTGCTGGACAAGACGCTAACGCTGGGGACTCGCAGTCGCTAGTTATCATACAATTCCCACAGAAACCGTTCGATAGGCAGGCTAGAATCGCAGGACATTCATTATCTGTGGAGCAACCTCTACATATATAACTTGTGGAGTCGCAAATCGGTGTTACTCCATCGCAATCCGCATTGTTTCTACACTTCACACATAGATACTCATCTACAATCTCTGTACTAATACAAAAGTTATTGCTTGGTTGACAGTCCTGGTCTTCTATACATGTTACGCAGACACCGTTTGAACAGAAAGGAAGGTCAGTCAAACTCGAGCAATCTTCATTCTGTTGACAAGGGATACATACATTATTTTCGCAAAGCGAATTATAGGGATTTTCGCAGTCGGCATTGGTGCCGCATTCGACGCATTGATTTAAATCTGCCGTGCTCACACAAACTGGAAGAGTTCCGCTGCATCCAAGATTGGAACCGGTTACGCATGAGTGGCAGACGCCACCCTCACAGTACTGGGTGTCTGAAAATCGATTACAACTCACGTGGCTAGTACAAGCCTCACAAGTATGCGAGGCAAGGGCGCATTCAGCCTTGGAACTGTCAGGACAATCACCATTAGTCCCACATTCGTGACAAGAATTAACTCCTGAAATGCTTACACAGATTGGCGCTGGCGTGGTGCATCCCGTGTTTGTGATTTTCTTGCACGCTTGGCATGTACCCCCATCGCAATAGCCTCTTGCAGGTGCGAAATTTATACAGTCGTTGTCAATGCTACAAGTTGTGCAAGAGTAGGACAAACATCGTGGAAGCGCAGGATTCGTGCAATCAGAACTCGTTCTGCAGTTTACACAGAAATTGTCAGCAGCTTCCATACATAAGGGAGTTGATCCACTGCAGCCTAAGTGACTTGACGACGAGCAAAATTGGCATTTTCCAGCGTCGCAGACCGGCGTTGCAGACAGTTTCGAGCACTCTGAGTTCGATTGACAAGGAACGCAAGTTCCGGCTTGACACAACGCTTTAGTTCTGGTTGGACAATCGTTGTTTGAAGTGCAGCTGTCAGATGATGAGGTCAGGCACAGCGGTACCACGGTTCGAAAAGTACAAATACCGTAGGAGCAGATACCCATGTTTGGGCAGTCGTCATCATCGTCGCAGTGTTTCCAGCACCTTTTCCCATCGTCTTGGCAGTTATCGCTTGGACAATAAGTTATATTATAGCAATCGATTCCAAGAGGATATTGGCACAAGCCTTTGACACATTTATGATTGGGGAAGCCAATAGTGTTGCAATCATCGTCATCGCAGCACTCTCTGCAATAACCTGAACAATATGTTGCCGCAGGAAGTCCAAGACAGTCTGCATTAGTGTTGCAGGTTGTGGTACAACGCGTATCAAGCATTGCGGGTGTCTTAGCAGGGGTTAAGTACCCACAATCACTCGCTTACGTTGGTTCATCACAAGAACCCCAGGAGCAGGAATCGAATGCCATGGCTTGGCATTTGCCGCTTAGAGTGCAGCCTACAAAAATGACCAGCAGAGCCAAGTCTATTAGTTTTATCGACATGTTTAACGCTCTATTAAACTCCAGAATTTATCTCAAAAATTTAATTTCGCGTGTTTCAATTACAACTAATCATGAGTCATTAGACTCTAAAACGCACTTTAACCGTTTAATGGGGAAAAATTTTTTTTATCACACAGCCTCTCTCTCTCATTTTACATGACGGACCCATTTCAATGCGTATTCCTCATACTCATGAATGTCTCTCAATTCATACATACAGTCAATTAAAAAGCATAAGCAAGTTCATATGAATGCTGTGGCTTACTAATAATTACTGAGAATATCTTTTTTCGAATCTCAATCATCATTATCAGTTAATTATCTATCTATCACTTATTACCGCAGATAGAAGTATTTACTATCTGCTAATCATTATGAAAATCTTGTTATATACACTCTCCTTAGATTGTCTTTCTTTGAAACTAAAGCCTTCACGTCGGGATCATTTTGGAAATCTAAATTCGAGTTAATTCATTGCTAATAACTCAAATTTACGGAAATTATATTTGTTTATCAAATCCTCTTCTTCAATATGCAGGTTGAAAGCAGTCAGGTCAAGCAATCTGAATTCGATCAAATGATCAAGCTCGTGCAAAGAGACCTTGACACGATATCAGCGTGCTTTATTTTCAAAAAGAATTTACTTCATGATGGGCAGCTCCGACGACTTCTGCAACGACGTCTTCCAAGATACTGAGTTGGAAATTGTACACTTCCATTATTTTCTGCTTGGTCAGCTGAAGTTGCGAAGGAATGCTCTCGCTTTAAATTTTGGTATCCATTGATATTCTCATGAAACAAAAAAATTCTTACGGGTCAGGAACCGCAACAACATCAAGGAACGAGTCCGTTCCTTCTTTCTTCACGTGGTATTCATAAGCTTGTTGGTATGAATCAGGGTCTAGTTTCAGTTCCAGAAGCACTTTAGTTGTGACTTGGCTAATTATCTGGTCCAAAGACTCTTGTAGTTTGATGCATTCCTTGATATAAGGCTGGGTGGCCTTCAGGAACTTCCTACGGTCTAAATGATTACATTAAATAGAGGAAAATGGGGTAAAGACCTACCTTTGCGAGTCTCGATAACTTTTTTCAGATATTTCGAAGACATTTGCTTTGCGATCAGGGAATGAATTGCCATTAAGGTTTCTTTGGAGAGCATCTTCGTGTCTTCGATGTAAGTTATTTGGATATCCGATTCTTTCCTTTGGAAATTAGATGATTAAAGTATTGAAATTTGATGAAATATCACTGTGGGATTTCCACTGTTGTCGTCTCATCTTTTTTTTCCTCTATCTTTTCCTTAATCTGGTCCTTTTTGAAGAATAACAGAAAGGCTCTACCCAAGATTATTGGAAATTTCAACAATGAGACACAATTACATCATGCCAGCAGCAGCAAACCCTGCTGCGGTGAGTACCTCGGTTTTGTTCTTCTGGAAAAACTCTTTGAATCCCATGGAAGTGCTGTTTTGTTCTTGGCTGCGAGCAAACTTTTGTTGGAAATAGATAAAGATATTTAATTTTCGATTTAGAACTCGCTCGTTCGAAAAGTAATTCTACTCAAAAGATTCGATCGAAAGAGAGAAAATACTGATTGAAATACTGTATTTATCGAAATCCTCAAATTTTGAGTGGTTAAATCAGATGTTAAGTAAAAATTCGACAGAATCAGCTCTATCGGTGGGTGTTCTAATCTCTTTGTTTATTGGAACCATTGTTTAGGGCAGCGGGCTATTTCAAGCTCTTTCATTGCTGTGAGCTGGACAATGATGCGATAGGTACATATAACTATTTAATGTTATTCTTGAGCTGCTTTTTCCCAATGAAAAAGATTGTTTGATAATATTTATATTGCCTTGGTAAGCTAATCTCGAAAGGTGCACTTCCACGAAGTTAGAAAATGATAGATGAACAGATTCTGTTTTATATGATGCATATTTTGAAGCCAAAATCACTTTTAATTTCAGAGTTATTTCGAGTTCAAATTTTGTACGTGGTTAATCACGCACTAAATTAGTGCTTCTCGAATGGATCGATTTCGAATGATTGATAACTACTATATGCGAAAACCAAACTCAATTCTACCAAACCTTTGTTTGAGATCATTCAAAGGCGAAATATGACTTTGAATTACCAATTGGCAGACAGCTATGCTGAATTAGTCAAAAATTCTCAAATATGCAGATTACAAGGCAATATACCTTGGAAATACCCATTATATCTCATCCAATCGCTTCGCTAGGCCCTAACCCACCATATGATCCAGAAATGGATCCCAGGTTTTAGTGAGTGATCCTTCAGTTCCACACCAATTTTCAAAATTGCTCTTTATTCTCTTAAATGTCCACTTAGGACCGCAAAACAAGGTCAACAAACATGATTCGCCTCACTTTCTGTTGCCCAAACGGCTCGAACACTCCTCCTAAAAAGTTTGAGGTCAAGAGACCAGCCAGCACAATTTTATCTAAATTTTAGTAGCCTAAACCAGTAGTGGTTCCAAATCCCTATGCGTTAAATTGCGACAGTTTATTAATTATCAGGAAGAACTCGCGCACTCTACCACAGAGAGTATGAAAGGCATAAAGCTTGAGAAGCCGATTCGTTGGTTCTCAGCATCCATTGGTCCATAGTGTGGCGGTAAAAATTGGTTCTTGACCGCAACGCTATTTGCTTGCTAACGGCAAGTGATCATGAGAGTTAGATCCGCCGCCTTGAGATATTAGCGTTTTCAATTAATTGGATCTTAAAAAAATTTTATTCCAAACTTACCTGATGACTGGAAATTAAATTACCATTCAAATTTATATAATTATTTCTGATGAATTCCGATTTGATCTCACGAAATTTTTATAGAAATAAAGGTATTTAAGGTCGTTGTTGCCTGATAAAATCTTAAACGGGATCTGGCTTTAATATTTGATCACTTGCCTTGAAAATAATTATAATTAATTTATCTCAAAATATGGAACCAAAGAAAGCAAGATACTCAAAGGCTGGTCCTTACATCATCCGCAAAACTCTCGGTTCAGGCGGCTTTGGAGTGTATGTCTTTTCTGAGTTCTCAAAGTCGTTTAACTGTTTTGCTTTAGAGTTAAGAAAGGTGAGCATGAAACCACCAAAGAAGTTGTTGCCATCAAGCTCCTCGAGTCTGATGTCAGCAAGAGCGAAATTCAGAATGAGGTCTTGGTGTTGAAGAAGCTCAACCACCCTTACCTCATCAACCTCAAGGATTTCTCCGAAAAATTGACATATGTTAAGAAAGATGGCAGAATTCTTCAGAAAGTTGCCATTGTCATGGAAATCGCTGAGAAAGGCACTCTCTTCGAGTACCTCAAGATCTCCTCGACCTACTTCGGCAGAGGATTCACCGAAGACTTCGCCAGAACCTACTTTGTTCAGCTCATCGAAGCCATTGAATATTGCCACAAGCAAGGAATCGCACACAGAGACCTTAAGCCTGACAACCTGCTCCTTGACAGCGGATACAACCTCAAGGTCGCTGACTTCGGTTGGGCCGCGTCCATCAAGCGCGTCCTTAAGACCAACGCTGGAACCCGATCGTAAATTCGTTTGTTTCTGGCTTAGATCTAAAAGAAACTTAGGTACCAAGCCCCTGAAATCCTCACTGGTAAGGAGTACAAAGGAGAGCCAGCGGACATCTTCTCTTGCGCAATCATCCTTTTCATTATGTTGAGCGGTCATCCTTGCTTCAAGTCAGCTGTTATGACCGATCCATGGTACGGACTGATCTGCAAAGGCAACTACGACAAGTTCTGGGAGGTCCACGAGAAGAAGAAGCCAAAAGAAGAAGGCACTAACTTCTACCCTAAGGAATACAGAGACCTTATGAACGGAATGCTCAACCCTGACCCAACCAAGAGACTCACGGTCGCTGAGATTAAGGCTCACCCATGGTATAATGGAAGGACTGTGACTGAACTCGAAAGAAAGCAAGAGTTCGATCGCTACAGAAAAGCTATTGACAATCTCCTTGAGCAAGACAAACAAAACAGAAGAGAAGAAAAAATGGCGAAGATGCAAGAGGAAAACATGAAGATGAACCAGAACACCTTCACTGGGTTCAAACAATACAGATCCAACTTGGTAATTCGCTTGATTGAAGCTGTAACTGACTGTGTGATTAGGAAAAAGATCTTGATAAGGAACTTGGTGAACTCAAGATTGAGTTAGATTTGAAGGCTGCAAGAGAACTCGGCGAGATCGATGTAAATCTATGAAGCCTCTTTTTAAAATTAATGATTCTTTTAAGGGCGAGGTCAATCCTGCTTCAACCATCATGTCTGTCGGCCCAATCGAATTGTTCTTCAAGCAATTGGTTGTTAATGCTAGCAAAGCCACCCAAGGAGGAATCACCATTAACGCTGATAAATATAAGGTAACTTTGATGTTTTTTATGAGGTCCTTATCAAGTTCTCTTGTAGTTGAAAGGAAAAGTTCCTCATGACGACAAGGACCAAGAGGTTGAATTCACCGTTGAGGTTGTCAAGAACGACGAAGAGACCTTGGCTGCTGTCTTCACCAAGAAACACGTAAGCAATAAAAAAACTATTGGAAATAAAATAATTTTGTTATAGGGTGACCAATTGAGCTTCCTTGACATCGTTCAAAAGAAATTCAGAGACGAAATTACTACCAAAGCTCAGAAAACTCAGTAGATGAGTACTAAATTTTTTGAATAACTCTACCGATGATAAAGAAAAAGTTCTCATTACTATCATCGGGAATTAGATGACTTTAACTTCATCTTGCATCATTGCAGATTAGAGAGAGTTAAGGTTTCATAGTGATTCTGATTCGTAATATTGCATTTTAAATCTTCACGCAAAAAGATTTAAAAATAAATGAATGAATCTCTTGTCTTTTTAGAGGATAGAAGCCGGGAGTCCTACCTTCAAGCAGCTAAGACCTCTTTCGATATTGCTAAGAACATTCGATAAATCTACAAATAGCCAAGATACACTCATCTCAATTGATTTAAAAGCAATAAGTCGGCATTGATCCGTTAATTAACGATTAGGGGTATTTTCCCATTTAAAATTACATAAAGAGAAATTATCAAGCGTGTTCCACAGAAAAAGTAATTAGGATAGCATCTTTAGGTTTCTCTTATCGCTCATATCCTCATCTATAAAATCTATAAACTGAATCGTTCCATCTTTCAACAGCACGGCCAATTGCTTCGAGTCCGGAGAGATCACGAGATTGACGATCTCTGACCCCATCTCTAACGTACGAACGACTTTCAGTCGATTTGCGTTGAGAAAAATTATCGTCCCTTTGCTATTATCAAAGGCATAAACAAGCAGCGCTCCGTCGAGAGCACTCAAGCAGCTTAATATCGATAAGTTATCTCCAACACTATCATGCGAGACCGCCAGGAGCAGAATCGTCGTTTTCCCTCGTATAATATCACAAACGCAAATTTTTCGATCCACGTATGTTTTTTTCGAAGGAATGCTGCCAACAACAAAAATCCTTTTCTTTTTCACCACAAACGCCTCGATTTCAAAGGCCGGATCAGGTCTCTTGATAATTTTAATCAGTCTTTTCTTCCGAAGATTCACTATATGTATCTCTTGCTCAGTTAGAAGCGCTGCCCATTTTGTTTTTACATCGACCTTAAAGCCTTGGACGTTCCGAAGATGGAAACACGCAGGGTGTTTCTTTCTCAGGTCGTAGAGAGCGGCTTTTGATTGGTTTTTCGTGGCTAATTTCATAAATAACCCAGCGCCTAAATGAATCTCCTTAGTCGAAGGTTGCTGATAGGCAAGCTTGAATTCGGTCCATGTGCTTTTCCCCTCGAGGAAAATTGTAAGGAAATGATGTTGGTTTTTTGCGAAAAAACGCAGGCTCTTTGGATACTCTTTCGTTGGTTTTTCTGCGGCAATAAGTCTGATTGTATATTCATTTAATTTTCCCATTTCTTCTTCGACTAGACCGGTTCTTGTGTCTATTTTCACGAAAAAATCGCGATCGTTGACTGCAATAAGGTACTTAGAATTATACGTGAAGCAAATCGATAGCTTGAATTTCATGGAGATTTTATTCAAATGAGAGAGTTTGCACGTCTTTCGCTCGTAAAGCAGAGGAAGAAGGCCTTTTTTGGTCTCTTGAACCACCGCAAAGTATTCTGAATGCAGCGAGGATTGTAGTCCTTTGATATTAGTGTCGAGTCTGAAAAGCAATGAATTTTGATACGGGTCAATTGAAGTATGAGTCATTGTTTTATTTGCTGTAGAGCCGATTAATCGAGCTTCAGGGGAAAATACAACTGTTTCTGCCTCGAGTAAGGGAGGCGACGCAAAGGGCTTTAAACATTCACTGGTGGTAGCATGGACCAAGAACGCCTCTGCTTTTCCAACTGCAAGAACGAACTCTATGGGAGCATATGGAGGGAAATGGATCCAATACTCAAAGTTTGGCAGCCAAACTCTTTTCTCTCTGAAGCTTGGCAGTTCTATTTCCAACAGCGGAAGGGTTGTATTGGATACGAAAATGCTTGTAGCGTCTTGATTGAAAGAGATCTTAGTCCTTCCAGGGTTCATGCCCGAAAACTTCTTTTGATATACAGTGCGCATTTGTTTGATAAATATCAAGGAAACCAATCCGCTTTCTGTAATGGCACCAAGGAGAAGCTGATCTTGAGACAGGCAGAGGTCCATAATTGGGACGTTTTCCTCGATAAGCAAGCGAGCTGCTACTGTTTGAAACCCCTCAGCAATGTCAAGCATGATGACCCAGCCATCAGAGGTCCCGATGAGTAAGAACGAACCATCAAAAGAGATTTTTAAAGCGGAGATACCTTTACAACGCGGTGGTCGAAATTTGGTTGGTGTTACTTTATGATAGGTACTGAAGTTGGAGATATAGCCGTCGGAATCACCGATTATTAGGTTGGAAGAGTCAAGGGTGAAGGTCATCGAGGGGTTTGAGAAGTGCCATTGCTCTTGCTCGATAGCGACGGAGCGAAGCAGGATTTTCAAGTCAGAAGTGGATTTGCTTTTGGAATCAGGAATCAACTTATTCGGAATGTGATCGTCTGGACGAACTACAGAGGTGTTGGAGCACGCGGAAAATGCGTTTCCCATCTGATCGAAGTGCTAGAGGTGATAGTAAGATGGAATTTACAAAAAGCACAGAAATAAATTAAACATTTTTAATTTGAAGGTATGTACCTTTAGTTCGCTAACGGAGAAGACAAATTTCTCAGCTGAATCGGAGGAAGCTTCGAAATTGAGTAATTTTAAAAGTCTCTTGCTTCTCTAGAAGTTTGTGAAGAGACCCATAGCGTTGTCCAATGGATTACTAAAAAAAGAGACATACGACGTATTAATGATGGGGCGTTCGATTGGGAAAGAAGCCTAAGCTTTCCATTGCGAGTTCGAATGGTTTTTCGACTCAGAAACCTGCAATCTCACTCAAGTAGTTGGTAGTTGGATTCCTTCGTAGAGGTTTTAGGCTTAAAATTGGGTAGGTAGATACTCTATTACCATTTTCGAAAATATATATCTAACGATGATACATGAAAAAAATAGTCAATAAATGAAAGTTAGAAAATTAACCCAAGTCCTATCAACAGAACAAACAAAAAAGTTTCCTCATTGACATAGTTATCATTATATTTAGCAACAATTTACTCTTAAAGATAAATTCTCCAAGGGAGACCTGGAAGTTTACACGGCTTAATTAATGTATTTTTTCATCTTTTTCCTCGCCTCTATGAGCAATTCTCTTATACTCTTCAGTCCAATACCGGCTCCTTTCATCCATGGGTGCTCGTTTATTTGCATAGCGAGACTTTCTGGTTCGAATTTCATCGATAGCAAGCACGTAACAATATCTCTGAAATCAGGATTGAAGAAAGCTCCTTTGTTCTGCATCTTTTCAATCCGTTTTTCATTTGACAACCAAAAAGCCTCCCAGTCAATGTCAGGCGGTGATAACGAGTTTACTTCATCTTCTGATGCAAATGGAAGAAAACCAGCTACCATTGCAAAGAGTATTTCTCCTAAGCAAAACATATCAGCCAGAGCACCGTAAGTGAATTCTTGTTCTTGGAGAATTGAGTCTGCGAGCACGATTTTATTGTTGGGGTTTAAAAAGATCGTTTCGATAGTTAGGTTGCCATGGTAGCTGTTTTGTGAGTGTAGAGCGCTTACGACTTGAACTATTTCCTGAAAAATGCAACGCGAAATGAATTCTGGCAATGATCCAAAATCATTGAGGATATCGAGCAAACTCTCAGACACTGTGGAAACAATAGTATTTGTGGTGTTCGGGGTTTCCGTGTCAGAAGGATTGCTGTCTTTATTGAGGCTCGAAGCGGAGTTATAGGGCGATAATGTCAATGGGTTCACTAGACTTGGCGAAGAGCTAGTAATTATTGGAAGGCTTACTTTCAAAGAGGGATGATAGAAGAGGAGTTTACTTTGGAATGGACAGAAGGTGATTAACCACGGTTTCGGAGGAAGGATCCTCGCTTCCTTGCATGTTGGGATTTCGTTCGAGTAAATTCTTGAATTTGCACTGTATATTTTTAAATCAAATCAATGCTGCGTCAAACGCTTCGTAATTAAACAGAGAAATAAAGTTTTAATTCCAAAACATACTTGGCAGTTGCTACATGATTAAAATGCATAAAAGGAATGAGCGTGTCAGGAAAAGTCCCTTTATTGATTATGCAGGTAGCTTAATTATGGGTGATAAGAAATCTTGCCTTGTTTTTTGGATTTCCAAAACCTCAATTGAGTTATTATAGAGCCATTTAATAAGTAAGCATTGCAACAAAGACGAAGTTGTGATTAATGGACAGCTTTGGACGAAGGTTCTATGCGCTCGAGGTATATGATAAAGTTATCGGCTCCTAAAGTTGGGTATTTTGATAGTTCTAAGAGGAATAGAGTTGTGTTCTTTAATTTTTTATAACACAGTTTTCGTCAGTAGGAAGCGTCGAAATTTGATATAGCAATATTATTCGTCTGAGAGCAAAATTCGGAGAAAAAATATCATAACATTAAAATTTGACAAGAAACAATTTGAAATTGAGAAAATTCGATTTCGTGAGGTAGGGAGAGTTCTTTGAAGTAGCTGGCAATTGAGTCAAATTCCTCGAAAATTTGCTTGAATTTTATCATTGGAAAGACTGCTTTGAGGTTAGGTCAAGAAAATGTTTTCGAGAGAAAGCCAACCAAGTTCATTTTCTTTCTTTGAATAGAGTACAGCATAAATTAGATCAACATAGTAGAAGTTTATGAATTGATAATTGAGAGTACTAGCCATTTTCTTCAGAAATGGACTGTTCTTTCGAGCTACATTAACTCGATTAATGATGTGAGAAAAAAAACCAAGCAAGACCTCTTTCCAATATTTTGATAGTCAAGGTCGTTGTAGTGACATATTTATGTATGATATGAGAATTTTCTTAAATTGAATCGATTGCCAGTGTGATTCAACAAAAATCAAAGACCTCACCAGAACAGAACTTCTACTCTTTATGCTGATGATATTAGCAGATGATCAGTGATGGCTCTTTTATGAAGAGAAGAGGTCATGTCATGCCTTTTTTCCAGCCATATCGAGCTTTCTTTGACCACAGAAAAGCGAATGTCCTCTCTTTCTTCCCTTTGAATTTTGAATCCTTCAACAACCCAATCAAATTCCAATATGACTCTAATGAGTTCAGAAAGTCTTCTGTAGGGCATATACTTAACTTCTGTGGATAATAGAAGCTTGAGACTGTTCGTATTTCAAAATACCTCACAGAATGTGGGCTTTCTGTGATTATTCTGTTCGAAAATTAGAAGTAATCTTTTGGATTGCTGAGTTTTCTAATTAGATCATTAAGTGAGAGAATAAATTTCTGAGAATAACACTCTTCAGCTTATTCACTCTTCAGCCAAGTCGAACACCTACTTGTTTCAACAACAACTCTTGAAAATAACAATGTATCAGCAATATCCCTCAAAAACAAACCCAAGTCAGCCTTAAAACCATGCTTCATCTAATACTATTCTTCCAATCAGGCTTTTTAAAGCTACTTTGGTGCTCCTATGGCTCAAACATGATAAACATCCATGATATGAAGCAGAACAGGGTACTTGACCCAATTCGTGGCGCAAGGCTCGACTTCGAAGGTACAGTGCGCAAATTAGCAAATTTCTTACCATATTATCTTAAAGGTCATCGCCGGAGCTCATGGGAAGGGGACACGATGCTTGAACCACTTCCAGATTCAGGGTGCATCATCTCTTCGGTTTCTCTGCTGGTTCCGAAGCTACAGCAAGAACGGACTAATTTCACGGTATTTGGAATGTTGAATAGACCGAAAGAAGTATTCAACTTCGGAACAATCAAAGGCTGTAAATATCGTCTTGCTAATGTCTTTCGAAGCTTACATTCCTGAAATAGATACCTCTGATATTAGCTATAATGTCCATAGAAAAACTGCAGCATTGACCTCAGTAACCAATAAAATCACGTACCATCTACTCGATTGTGTGTCCTTTGAAGTCCTGAAAAAAGCTAAATGGCAAACAAGACACCGTGGTAAAAAATTTTTTAGAAAATCCAAATAATCAATAATTTTTCCGCTTTTTCTCTCTCAGAATATATAAACAGTATTGACCTCCATCCTCATGGTGAGAGGATTGCAACCATGGACAGAAGCGGAATTTGTGTAGTTTCGGATGTTAGCACAGATGAAGAAATTTTTCACGTTCAAACTATGAAAGAGCGACTAGGTAAATGAATTTTATTTTGGAGTAAAGGCTTTAACGATGTGCTATTGGGTTCAGCATGGCAAAATCGATGCAGGTGGAGTCCTTCTGGCTCTTCAATTGCCATTAAATTCGAGGAAAGAAAACTGTTGTTGCTGGATGCAGAGAAGGCCTGCTCTATTCAGAAAATTCCTCAGGAGCTTTCAGAAAATACGAGTAATTGACTATCTCTCGTGTAGTTTAGTTATAAATTTTAGCGATTACATGGATTGACTGGAAATCTGATGGCAACTATATGGCTTATGGCGATTCTCGAGGGAATCTCGGCATTTTTGGGTCAAGGGAAGGGACAACGATAAAGACATTCCCGAAAATTCATGATGGTAAACGAGAAATTACTCCACTCTTATTATATGAATTGATTTAAGATTGGATCAGGACAGTACGATGGAGTTCCGACGGTGATTACTTAGCAAGCGCTTCAGATGATGCTTCTGTTAAATTAACATCTGTGGATTTAGAAAAAATCGTACTGAGGGCTCAAACCGCTGACAAAGGTATACATTTTTTGACTTTTCTGCTGAACTCTCTTTTTTTCCTTCCTAGACCTAGCGCACTCGGTCTGTATTTTGTAACTTGGGAAACACTAGCGTCTTTTTCTCATCAAAAAACCTGCGCTCTTGATCTGACTAATGATGCAACTTCCTATTAATTTAACTAATGTGAAATAAAAGCCTGTATATAGAAAAAAATATATCTGTTTGCAATCTTATTGACTGTTAGTTTTTTTACATATGCAACTACTTTTCTGTTAATTTAATACATACTACAATCCTGATGTATCATGCTATAATGCATTGTTAAAAAAAATTGCTCACAATATTTTTTTTTACACATACATTAGTCATACATGTTTCTTTCATAGTTTGGTGAGTTTATCCTCAAAATGAGTTCAAATTCCCTTGAATTGCCAGTATAGGCAATATTTATCAGCTGGCTTAGCAGGAAACTCTGTTTTTTAGAGATTTATCACCAGAAAATCCAAATCAGAAAATTCTCACATTCCGTCTTTTAGATCTCCTGGTCAGAAGGAACGAATTAATTTATTCTGACGGGTAATTTTAATATCGACCTGCTAACGAGGTTCTCCAGTTATTAAAACTCAGGACAACAGATTCTTGGAATGTTTTTAGCAGTCTACAGCAGAAGGTGGGCTACGCCTCCTCCCAAACGGTCAGGAAACAGGTTATTGACCGATGCTAGCGATGCTTCTATCGAGCAGAGTAGAGTGATGACAGAAACGAACTTAACTATAGATCATGGAACATCCAAGACTACCGCATCTTCGGTTCCACGAAAACATAGACTGGTCTCCAGAAGTCCTATATGCATGGACTACGGAACCCAAAAACCAGCTGAACCCACGAAAATGAGAGCCAGAGGCCTCAAGAACAGTGATTCAATGTTCAATTCTCAATTAACTCCGCCGCAACTCGATCAGTTCTCTCAGAGAACGACCCTACCGGCTCGATTCGCTCGAAATACTGACAATAATGCGAGAAAAGTTAACATTAGCCCGCTTTTCCCTTCACAAGCCCAAGTAAAGCGATTTATTCCACAGATTAACGACCAAACCAGCTATCTTTTTGCAGTGCATTATATGAACAGCAAAAAGAGCAAATTGTCGGAGAGACCAGCAATGCGTTCACGCAATGAGTCTTTTATCATAACCAGAAAGAAGGAAGTCGGTGAACAGAGTTTTACGAAAGAGACACTGTCTTTCGTGGAGCCCAGAGGAGAAAATGAAAATATTTTAGAAAGCGAGAAAAGCGTCGTTGTTGGAGAGAGGAGAATAAAAAAATCAATACTCAGGACTGTTGAACCTCCTGAGAATGATTTTCAGCAAGATGACCCAAATAGTTCAGGAAGAGAAAGCAAAAAAAGAAGGGCATCTGCAATGAGACGTGTCTCTTTTCTTGAGGGACATGTGCTTCCTTGAGTATGCTCGGCAAGGGAGATTACGCAGGTTTGATATTTTCCTATTTTAAGCTGATCTCAGTGTTGCTATTTACCAAGTTTTTTTGCCAAATTCGAGTAGATTATCAAATCTTTAATATATATATCAAAGTGCATTGTTTTTGTTTGTTCGTTTCTCTGTAAATTCGGAACTATATTTTTTTTGGTAATTTTCACGTTTATTCAATTCTCTATGCATAAAAGGAAATAGTTTGAAGATAGAAACTGGCTCTAATTCAATTTTATGAGGCAAATGGATGTTCATACGATTTCTCATTGTTTTGTTAACGACTGCTTTGCTTTTTGGGGCTCATCAGTCTGCCCTTGATAAAGGTTGCAATATATTAATATTTTGTTCACAGTTCTTCCTAATCAAATGTAAATCTATAACTGCTGATTGAAGAGCGAGAAAAAATATGAGCTTTTTCACAGCTTCGCATTCAGAAAGCTACTCCAAACGAAATTGTTATCAATCTTAATGTGAAACTTCGACAAATGCAATAAATTTTACATTCTATTTCCTTCGGTGATTTGCAACGAAGCCGCGTTGCAAATTTATAATGAGATGTCAAGCTGTCGAAACAATGAAAATTAACCTATTTGATTTCACAAAATTTCCTATTTTAAATTTTCAGTCTATATAATAAGAATTCCTCTACTACAATTATAATAACATTTTCACAAACAGATTAGCAATTACTTCTCTTTCCAATATGGCATCACTAAACGAAACCTTCCTTGACGATCTCAACGACCTTGACGATGACCATTCCATGAGCATCGAAGAAGAGTCCAAAAGCAATAATCACATGGAAGAAGAACTCGAAGGCGTCATGGAAGAATTTGCAAATAAATTCCGCGACCCTCTGGAAAAAACTTTACCAAACCTCCCAGAACACGGGCAAGTCATTAACCTTCTCGACAACGAACACTTCAACAAGCACCTCGAAAAAATCGAGGCATTGATTGATAAAGACATCGTTGCAGGTAAAGAGCCGTTCGATTCTGAAAGTGAAGAATACCAATTAATATTCATCAGCAATGAGTACATCAGCATTATTGATCGAGAAATCTCTTACATTTGCAAGTTAATAGGCGACTTATATCAAGAAAAATTCCCTGAGCTTGAATCGTTGGTTATCAACCCACTAGAGTACGTTAAATGCGTGAAGAAAATAAAGAACGAGATGGACCTGAACAAGATTGAGCTGGATAGCATTCTCCCAAAGCGCACTGTCGTAGCGGTCCTATTAGCAGCTTCTTCTACGAATGGAAAGCCGCTTGTCCATGATAAACTTGAAAAAGTTCTCAAAGCCTGTGACGCCGTGGAGCAACTAGACTATAGGAAGCGAAGACTGCTTAATTACGTAGAGAGCAGAATGTTTCTCCTTGCTCCTAATCTCTCGAATGTAGTCGGTACGGGTATAGCCGCGCAATTGATAGGCACTGCTGGAGGTATCGAAAATTTATCTAGAATGCCTGCTTGCAATATTCAAGTGCTCGGCTCTCAGAAGAAAAACTTGCTGGGCTTTTCTAAGCATGGCGAGAGCGGCGTGAAGGTTCATCATGGGCTGTTTGGAACAATGGAAATGGTCAAAAACGCACCTCCTGGGTTCCAAAAGCAGCTTGTGAGGATGCTTTCGACGACTTGCGCCTTAGCCGTCCGTGCCGATGTCTCGAGAACGTGTCCTTCAGGGCTAATTGGTTCTCGATTGAAAGCTAAGATGATGAAACGATTTGATAAAATACAAGAAATGCCGAAAGCGAAAACGAAGAAACCACTTTCTGTGCCTGATGATAAGCCCCGAAGGAAAAGAGGAGGGAAGAAATACAGAAATCTGAGAGCAAAGCTGGAGATGACTGAAGTAAGGAAGTATCAGAATAGGTTGAATTTTGGTCCTGAAGGTGAAGATGAGTATAGAGAGACCGGAAAAGGGTATGGTATGCTTGGGACACCCGGTGCTGGAAAATTAAAATTGCAGATTAAGAATAACAAAATTTCGCTGAGTAAGAAAAAGAAAAGGGAGTTGAGCAGAAATATGGGAGGAGATTTCGGTAGCGAGACTGGAGGCCTAACTTCGAGTATTGCCCTGGGCCCAACACAAGGAATCGCGTTGGTTAATCCAGACTTGATTAAAGAAATGAAGGCGAAAAAAGATACTCCAAACTATTTCGATAAGGAATCAGGTTTCAAAGCCGTGATCCAATTAAAACTTTCTTAGAAATAGGAGTAATTTGATTGATGTGTTGTTGCTATTGCCATAGCAGTTAGTTTCAACTCAATTTATACTAAGAGTTTAAAGGCCGATTTCTTGACTTTAAAATTATGTGATAATATGCAGAGCAACATATAAACTTTTTTTCTAAAGTAACTAGAGGACTGTCTCGCTTCGATGAAGTTCTTTGCAAGTTTGAAGTTATTGAGAGAGAGCATACTGATAAACTGTATTCGAATGATATTCGAGGCTGAACACCGAGCAAGTAGATTTGAAGGGGAATTTTCTTTGCCTAATCGCATGAATTGAATGACACGAAAACTTTGAGTTATTTTCAGACAATAGAAAGTAAGCGTTTAATTCCAAAGAAGGGCAAGGTTAATTCTCAAAGATGACATACTATTGCTTTTTATTGTCTCTCCAAGGGCGGAGTCGCTTTGTGGGTCGTTTTGGGATTGCTTTGACCTTTGGAGGCCAAGTTCTTCTTTTGGCATTCACTTGCTCCACATAAATATGAAAAATACATTTGGTAACAAAGCCCTGGTGGTTGGTTTCTAACCTCTCGAGGTAGTTTTCCCTAGTCTCGAGAGTTTTACTTCTCAGGGTCAAATTCTTTTGCAATTGCCAAGGGAATCGATATATATGTAAGTATTTCACCTTGAAATTTGAGCTCAACGAAAAGTTACATGCCCTTAATGGAATCTCAAATAAATCCGTCAACTTGCAATCAGTTTTTTATTGATTTTCAGTTTGCTGAATAAATATCTAGTTATGAAAGGAGGAAACCTATACATAATGAAGAATACATTAATCAATTGTTCTGTTTCCTTTTGTTTTTTTGTTTATCTACGACTTCTGTAAGTTGCTCTTATTGCTTAGGAAAACTCCTAATTGCTTGCTGTGAAGGCAATCTTTTTGAGCTCCTTTATAATTACTTAGAGAAAGCAGACAGACAGGCTGTAACCTAATGTTGCAAAATCAATTGAAAAAATAGAATAGAAGATGATCATTTACTGCCGTCAGGAGTTGTTTTATCATAAATCACCTCTCCAGTTTTGAAGTCTAACACTTTTGTAGTCCCATCATCAGAGGCGCTTGCGATCAGCGTCCTGGTCGCATTCCACTTCACACATCGAATCCAGTCTAAAATATTAATTGATATTGAGCGGGAATTATCGAACAAAAGAACATTAAAATTCAAGTAAGTATTATACCGTCTTTTTACAGTAAACCTTTACTTACCCCTATGTATGCTGAAGTCACCTATAATTCTTGACCCTCTTCGATCAAAAATCTCAATGTTTCGACTGGCACCACCAGATGCTAGTAAAGTTGAGTCGCTTTGGCATGTATCAATCCAACTCGTCATTTGCACTAGCAAAATATCAAAGTATAAAAAGCAATTCAACCAAGTAATCTGGAAATACCCATGCGAAAGCAATCAAGAAGGACTGGCTCCTTCAAAGTGAGCATTTTCTTTTCAACATCGAGAATGTTAAGTTGGTTACAATTATACTTGATGAATAACAACGGCTCTCCTTTGGAAGTACTCCATCTGCACCGAGCCGAATCCTCTAAGTATCGTTGCAAGGTGTGTTACTAATTACTAGAATCATAAGAAGATGCACCCTCCTCAGTCGAGTCATGGAAAATGAAGCGGTACTCATCGGTATTGATATCTGAGATTATACACATTCCATTCCTATCGATCATTGCGACTGAATCTCCACTAGGATTGAAATCGAGACTAGTGATGATGTTATTTCCTTTGATTAAATGGCAACCGAAAAGAATTAATATAATATATTAGTAACTCATTGCAGTACCACATTCAGGATGCCATTTCGTTTTTCGTAGCAAGTTTACATCGTAACGATTTTTCTTGGGATTATGGCCAATACTAAACAGGTGGTAATTAATCTTTTTGTCAATAGATATCGCTCCGAGCATCTGTCTTGATGAGTTATATGTGGCATCCCCATAACCCGAAACTATAACCACAACAATAAAAGGAGAAGAATCCAATGACGCTAATGAAGAGATATAGTCATTAAGTACATCCGAATGTTTCCTCAAACGAGTAGATTTTCTTTATATGCTCTTTTCTTGAATAATCAAATATCTCCAAACTGGCTGATTTATTGAAGGCAAAGTCGAGGGAAACAAGGAGAGGTGAGTTTGGAATTTCTTTCACATGTGACCAAGTGTCATCAACTTGAGGGTATTTTTCAGATTTTATTTTTCTCAAAAACAAGAAATAATTTACACTCTTTATATTTGAGTTCAACTCCATTGAAGCTGGCATAATCTGTTATTGTTTCATAGTCGGTAATTCCAATGTTATTCGGGTCTGAACACCAAGCGAGTAGTTTTGAAGAGGCATTTTCTTCTCCTAATCAGTTGAGCATGAGTACTGTGGCTTCACCGACAATTGAATGTCACAATTCAGGACAGAAAGGAGATTATTGAATCGTCGACAATTACCAAAGATTTTCCTTGTTTCTGAGAGAGTCAATGATTCATTTTGGTCATCATTGTTGGACTGCGTTGACTCTTCTGGGCTAAGATCAGATTTTTGCATTATTTTTGAGCTCGGTGAGCAAGCCGAACTAACAAATTAAATTTATTGTAATTTAATAAATTTTCTGATATCTATGTGCTAAATTTTCGTTCAAAGTCTCGCAAGTGATTAACTTATGGAGACTTGTTCTGATATTCTTAACATTTCAAAAGTGAACCTTAAACCTTCGGAGCAATGTGAAATACAGATGATATGCTATTTCCTCGAATTGATGGGATTTGGCCTACCATTGCCAGAAGTCCAGTGTTCAATGCTCTTTTAAATCCCTTTTTTCGGAGGAATTCACAGTTTGCATCCCTCTGGGAAGTTTATTTTGAAGGTGTAACTTACCCTACATCATAACTTTTGCCTTATCTCGCAAGTATAATGCGGAGGTATGTCAAATATACTAAAACCAAGTCTTAATCCATGAATGCGGAACGATTTTGGAATATTATCTTAGCTGCTTTTATAAAAAGTAAGTGATTCGCGTGAAATTTTTTCCTTTAACATGGCATTTTCAAAGATCATTCCCTGTTTTACAGCTATATTTGATTAGGGTGATACTCCAATGTAAAGATGAGAAATGGATTTTTCTCATTTTCCTCAAGTAAAAGTAAATACACTTAAATATTTACAATTAACCGAATAGTCTGCTGTCTTGATCCTTTCTGCTATAACGAAAGGGAAACACCGATTGGAATCTATGAAGTCCCTCTTCTGACCATTAATACTGTGAGAATCAGTAAAATCCGTGCTGACAAAAGATAAATCCTCTACTTTGCTGTTTTCTTATCTCTGATATAAGAACGCTGCTCTCGCAAATGAATTTGTTATAAAGTTTTTTGCAATTGCGAAATTCCTATAGCTTGTCATCATAATCGAGTAAGTCATACATTCAGAGTAGCACAAGATTTAATGATTTAGAGAATAAAAATTCTTAAATCTCTCGAATCTAAGCGTGCTTAAAAATTTAATCCAATGCGATGTTTACTCTCAATAATCCCGCCTAGTTTAAAAGGTTTTCTCATTAACTAGGTCTTTATTCCATACATATTGATGATATCCTTTTCCAAGTTCCTCATTTCTTTCAGCATTAATGTAGGAGCAACAGTATAGGCATCTGTAAACATCAATTTAGAGCTCTCAGTCAACTTACTACCACTTTCACGTAATGGATTGCAGATGAAATCACGGTATCCTAGTTCTGGCCATCTATGGATAGTATTTTCTGCTGATGCATAGAAGCGTCGGACTTTATGCATTCAGAGACGCGCCATCGAAATTCGCGATCATATTCCAGCTGCCCGCAACAAAAAGATACTCGTTGCTCGGACAAAAATCAATCCAGAAGCTGAAGAAGTCTAAACGAGGAGATTCATATCATCTGAAAAATTAAATACGGATGAGGCTAATTAAGAGATTGCATTACAAAATTTCCTTTTTTAAAATTCTCGTATTTGAAAGCCAGGTTTATCTTTCTAAGAAGTTATGAAGCAGCTGCTTATAAATATGAAGCTAGTTAATAGAGAGAGAGGCTCCGTCAATGCCTAAAAAGCTTGCTTATTAAGCTGGTATTCGGAGTTCTCCACATAAAAACCTGAAATTCACAGAGCTATCAGACACTCATCTTAAAATTTGCTCAAACATATGGAAGCTAAACATCCTTGAGCTTCAGCGCAATCTTTATGATAAAATCTCTCTTCACATATCAAATTTTTGAAATAAATGATGATTATACTCTTCATAATATTTCCTCGAAACGAATTCCTCTTTTTCCATTATCTAATTGAAAATTTGACCTGATAAAAAGGTCTCAGAGGTAATTTAACAACACAGCTCTATTTTCTCTTCTTCCTTGAAAGAAATTGAAATGATTTCTCGCTTTTATTAACAATGCAAATAGTTTAGGTGCTGACTTCAAAAAGGAGCTTATCGAATCAAATAATGACTGTTTTTCATTTCATTTGTTCAAATCAATTGAGTTTCTTTCTCACAGCATACACCACTCTTCACGAATCTAGTCTTGTTGCAAGTAGAGCAAAAATGATTTGATAAAACTTCAAGAACTAAGATTCTTAGCTTCCTACCATATATTGAGAGACATTCAAACAGGCAATCGAAAGAATTTCAAAAAAGAAGAAGCAGATTTTTCTGTATTTCATTTAGACACCAGAATTTTCAAAAGAATAATTCTAATATCAAATTTTATTAAATCAAATAAATTGAAATAAAGGAATGCGGAGGATTTCTTTTCCGACAGTAGTTATAATAATTTCTTGTTTATCAGTGAAGCAATTTTATTTATTTCAAAATCTAAATCGTTTCAGGTTTGCATATATATTAAAAAAATAAAATAAAATTGCATGCTTTACTTAAAAGCTGAGATCGGCAAATTGAGGTCTACTCTATCAATAGGCTCTGCTTTCAGTAAAATTTTCACTGTTATGCGAGAAGCTCAGCATTAGGGTTCTAACGATTTCATGGCTTTCATGGTTTTCATGGCTTTGATGAGCTTGGCGATCTTCAAGCACCCAATTTTTGTACAAGGAATTTTGTAAATTACGATTTGATTTTTAAACGATACCTCGAGAACACCATGGATTTGACAATAAAATTTATCAATCGATTTTGAATTATTTTGCATTTTAAGTCATTTCCTGATCACACATCGACTGCATTATAACAATTTATTTAACGAAAAATTTTTAGAAGCTTTTCAGATCCTGCTCTGTCCAATCACTGAAATTTTGCAAAATAAAAAAAACATTTCGCCAGCGAAAATGATAATTAGGGGGGCATTATCAAAGTCCAACTGCCGCCAATTTATAATCTCATTATTTTTCTGCTCGATAGCGCTCTCTAGCAATGGATCTCACAGGGTTCATTCATCAAGCACTCATGAAAGACGTGGCACGTCCTAGCCCTCGGATTTCGCTCCCATCTATCCACTTGCAACCGACCATAGCACACCAAGATTTGAACTATCCGAGCTGGCCCAGAGTACCGTTTTCTTCTGACTACAGCTTGCACAGAGAAAGCCTACCTCTCCTAAGCATTCCTATTGCTTCAACCATGAGTGTACAGACCAGGACCTCACAAATACTCAAGCCACGACTTCACTCAAATTCATTCGTTGTGAACCTGATTCTCGAGAACCAACTTCTGAAAAAATCTATCCAAAATTTAGCCCCTCAAAACTCAAGCCTAATCAAGCCCGAGTCTAAAGTGAACCTGAAAGAGACTACTGACAAAAGCAGGCCTGCTGAGCCAGCAAGAGCTGCTGAGACTCAACTTACCAAGACAAACGGCAAGGCAAATAGCATAGCTGGAGAGATTTCTCCTTCCAACGATGGTAATCCGGTAAAACTGAAGATCAAGAGAGTTAGAAGACTTGCGAAGCACATTGAACGGACGCATTGCTGTCCTATCGCTGGGTGTGGCAAATCCTATGGAAGTGAAGGGTCTCTACATCAGCACGTTCGACTCAAGCATCAGGATTTCGATTTAACAGGGTGGATTCGTGAGAAAATAAAAATGCTGAATCATTGAGTGCCTATTAATTATTCAAGAATTTATCGAATATATTATGTGTAGCCAATGCCATAATATTTTCAGGTGTTTATTGTTGCGTCGTTTGGCATTTTTTTCTGCATTTGAGAAACAGTTTTTTTAACAAAGCATTTATTCTCGGTAATTTATTTATGCATTGAGGTCGATGGAATGATTTTTTCCAATGGTGATTTTCTCAAGCATTTTATATATTCCATCTCTGTTTCCATATTATACATGCTTGCTATTGAAATTATATATAGATAGGACGCATCTGTGAATAACACAGATATCAATCATTAATATTTTGGAGTTGATGTGCTAATAAACGATTAGCTGCCCGAAAGTTCGTGAATCAAAATCCTAGACAACATCTAATAGAAATCTTGCTTTCCTTGAGTTTACTTTCAGAACACTCTCATTGAGTTTCAGACACTAAACGATATCAAAGGATGCTCCAGTACCGAAAAAATATTCCAACATTCCGTTAGCTTCTATGCCTTGAGGCTTTGAATGGGCAATTTTCATTCATTTCGATATGGAATTTTTTTCTGAATCGAGTATTATTTGGGATTTAATGAAATAAAATCTGAAGTTTACTTTTCGGAAAATGAAAAATAAAGAAAATCAATATCTCTTGAGTCTTTGAAAATGAATGAGCCACACCAACCAAAACTTCTTTAAACCTACGAAAAGGTACGATTTCTTAAAATTTGCTGGGTTAAATTAAGAAAATCTTTGGATTTGGATTTCTTTCAATGATCTTACTTCATTCACTAACGGAACCTTGCTCTCCGCTAATTACCTTTCGTTGTGTAGTTTCACAAGTGGCAACTCCTAATGTATCAATTGCTGAGATCGTAGTGGTGAACCAGATTTTCAAAGTTTCATAACGGCTAGTCAATCAAGATACTATGAGAATCGCAAGAGAAAGCTAGTCGAAGAAACTGTTTAGTTTTTTCAGAAGCGAGGCTTTGAAGGTAGTAGACACTTTTGTGGCTGGGTGGTGCCTCACTTTTCAGCACAGATGAGCTAAGCATACTAATTTCAGGAGTCGGGTCCAAGAAGAACTCTCTTCATAAGAAATTCATTTGATATCTCGAAAACTCAACATCCTAAATGAATTTGTTTTATGACGTTCAGTTTCTTTATCATCATAATTAGACATTCTTTCTATTGCAGTATGTCGAGACAAAAAATACCCGTTTGCTGGATCTCCTTATTCCTTGTTTATGAGGGTATTTAGATCGGACTTTGCCGGTAGAAACTTACTCGGGTTTTCTTGAACAAGAATAAACAATTGCAATGCAAAGGCACTCAAGCGATTGATAATTTTCTCAAGGAAAACCTAAATAAGAACTCTTTCTCAAAACAAAAATCTCTGCTTTTCTTGAGGAATGTTTCCCTTACATTTTCACGATTGCTGTTAATGAAACTCACAAGGAATCGGAATCCATTTCACAGTCTTTGGAAACAGAATATCCATATAAATGTTTCGAATTCAGCAAAATCTGGAATTTGCAGTATAAGGATATTCTTGAAAGTTTCCTGTTAATCCGGCTTGAAACAAGTCAGCCTTCGTGTTCAACATTTCAATTTAACACCGCTAATCTCACTATTAGCAGCATTAGTTAACAATACACCAAACTTAATCGAAATATCTAAAATTAAATGGAATCAAAACACCCTTGAACCCATACTTTATTTCTTTTACATATCGTTTGGAAGAACTCAATATAAACTCACCTTCTAAGGTTGCTGGTATATTACCATGAAGTCTTTGATATACAAGGTCATCTGAAGTCGGTACAGTTCAGATTTAGGCAATTCGGCATTAATCTGATATTGAATCATTGTAATAATGGAAGCGAAATAACTCTTAGGTGGCATTCACTTCATGCTTGGGATCGAAATCCGAGGCTGTACCCCTAAAGACCTTAAATTTCCCACCATACCAACAAAAGAAGCAAGGCTTCAGATTACACGAGATGCGAAATAAATTTAAATCCCGCTTTGAATTGTTAATCAAATGAAAGTTCCAACTAGGAGTTAAATTGATCCGATTCGTAAAAGTAAATCACCTTTCAGATAGCCAGATATAGTCCACGGTTCCTCGCGAAAATTGTTAATTGACTTCCTTACATGAACCAATTTGAGTAGGAATTAAAACCGCCAAGCTAAGGAATATGCTTCCGTTAAGTATAATACTAAGTTTCTTGTTTCGCGTGACGAAGTCGAATTTATTTGTGATGCATTTATTACTTTATTTTGGATTCCTAAGAAACAGCAATCTTCACCCTTACCATCGAAATTGCTAAAAAATTCAATATCGGGCTTTGGCCATTGAGGCTCCATGAAATACCTCCATTTCAATAAGGTTTTCAATCACACATCTACGAGCCGATGAAATTTCGAAACATAGCTGCACACATGAGAATTGCCGAAAAAAGCTGCAATAAACCATTTCTTTCATTTTTTCCGAACAAACCATTGAAAATAAGCTGAGAGGTGATATAACCCTGTGGAAGAATGAGGGATCGGAACATTTTAATAGAGGCACGAAAAATTATTTAAATTCGAGAATGATTTGTAGATATAAATATCAAATAAATCGAAATTCAAATAGTTCGGGAATTTTTGAAAAAAATAAATTTTATCTATAAAAGAATAAGGAAATAAAATTACATAGCACCCGCATCATCAGAAAAGGTACACTTCTCCATTTCCCTGGATAACCAGAATTTAGACTGATTTTCCTTTGAAATAGGAGTCCCTTTTCATCAAATTTTCCAGAGAGATTTTGGACTGTTTGGTTTGCTATTAGCTCCTTTGAATCAGCGTTTCTGCCCTTGATTAAAAAAAAAAGCGTTGCTTCGGTGTCTGTTCTTAGCTATTTAAAAAATCGATCCTATTTTGCATTTAAAAATAAAAATTGTCTATATCCAATTAAAGGCCTGTTCGGATTTCTTAAATTGCCGATTAAAAAGCATTAAACACCCTTCTCAATAGAAAGCACCATTTTCCCACATGGTCCGCTGATAAGTTCAGCCTCTATGCGATAGCAAGCCTGTTATCTGTTTCTTAAGACCCGTTCTGACTATTATCTTCATTATATCAATAGTATAATATTCCTTGGTGTGTTTGTTTCGATACTGGGGGGAGGCAGCTGGCGGTATCTCTTTCTGAGGGCGAGAACTACGAAATTGCAGCAGAAGCAGAGGTGCATGAGCCTCAGAATAGCAAGATGAGATAGGGTCTGTTTGCTTAATAAATTTATTGATATTTTAAAGCTCTCGCGAAATAGAATCTCGAAGCGTTATATAGATAGCGGAAGGTTTATAAACGATCTCTGATTTGCGATTTTACACAATACGATCGATATTTAACTGAAATAAAATCAAAACCAATTGATTCCAAATCCCAATTATTCTGCTTACCGGAAATTTAAAAATTTCATAGAATCAAACTTTCGAGAGCAAATCGAAATTATAAGCGCGAGCTGTCTATATAAAGTTATAAAAATATCGCTAATTTGAATTTATCAATATGGACTTCTGGAAAAGATCACCTCAACCATACCTCAACAACATGCTCCCTGACGCCTCACGAGCCACTCCGATGATGAACCTCAGAATTGGAATGACCCCTCAAAACTGGCCTGTTCCTCAATTTCCTGGCTTACCAGGCGGCATGCCGGTAATGCCTGATAGGATGGCCCTCACACAAAGCGCTCCACTCTTGAAGCCTTCATTTCCTGATTTTTCATACATGAGCCTTCTTATGGAAAACCAGTTGCTGAAATCCAAACTCAATGCGCTCGGAACCCAAGGAACGGGACTGGGCCAAAATGAGTCAAAGCCGATTAAAATTGAATCCCAACCGCCGAAGATCGAAGCTCCGACCGTCAAGATTGAGGTTCCGGCTATCAAAGAGCCCGTGAAGGTCAATACGGAACCAAAATCGAAGGCAATTGCTAAGCCAACAAAGTTACAACAGCAGGTTTCCGAATCTGTAAGTGAGTCAAGCAACCAGCCCACGGAAGAAAAGCCTCAAACCTCGACTGAGAAAGGCAAGAAAAAGAGATATCGAAGACTTGCTGAGCAGGTTCAGAGAACTAGCTGCTGCCCATACCCGAACTGCGGCAAATCCTACGGAGCTGAGGGTACTTTACATCAGCATATCCGGATTAAACACCCAGATTTTGATCTTCTGGCCTGGATCCATGAGAAAATCAAGGCTGCAAATGGCAAATGAGTCTAATAGCAATAAATTTCTTCTCTTAATCGAGGGCAGAGATGGTAGTACCCATTGCCTTTGATTAGTTGCTTGGGTTTTACATTTTGGTTGTTAAAATTCTTTCTTTTTTGCTTTCTGCGCCATTAATGTGTTGCTATTATTATTGATGTAATTTAACACAATCAGGCCCTCTCTTCTGGCTTGAAACACATAAAATGGTCTCTTGTTAGTGAATTAGAGGAATAATGAACAAAACTAAGATTTCATGAAAGGAAATGTCATGGAGTAATTGGAAGATAGAAATTCAATGGTACTTAGTCTCACACCAACATGGCATCTGGAGGCCCAAACCTGATGCGACATCGAACTTAACCTTCTTTTCTCAAGGAAAGTCAGGGATTTCTAAATCTGCGATGTGAATGAATGGACTGTTTGATGCAATTAAGTTTGAATAACGTGTGCTGGTAAATTTCTATCGAACTTGATGAATATAAATAAATATACTACCAATAACACTGGAAAGTCGATCAAAACACTGTTCGAACTTATAAATATTCTGGTATTTTAATTCGGAGTATATCAACGCGCATTGAAAATTCAAACCAAACTGAGATCAGGAAACGTCAAGGGAAAATAGGTATGTATGAATAGGACTTAGAGGCAAGCCTTAGCAACTTCAATTTGTATTTTTAGTTTGAACACATTATTGAATATATTGGATTTTAGATGTATAAATTTGCTTATTACCGAAGGATATTGCATAATGTTAGACTCTTTGGTTCAGAGCGCATTAAAAAAAAAAACGCCGGGATGATTGAATATGTACTTCTCAAATTGATATTAAAACACACAAACAAAATTGTTAAAACTCATTAAGAGGTAGTACAATGAAGTATTTGAAAAATTAAATGTATTATCACAAGGGATGCATAGTATGAATTGTTGTGAATTTAAGGAATGACCAAATGGAGAAGTAGCCAAATCTGCTTGTCTATTACTTGAATACTCGACTAGCAGCTGACATTACTTATTACAGAGAGAGGCAGAAAAGAATTTGATCGGAAAAGACATCACGAAAGCGATGCTTATCTGCATAAGCAAGGATGGTTTATCCTCAGTGCGGAAACCACTCTTTTGTTTCTGTATTGCTGGGATTTTGCAATTTCCTTTTCAACTTCGGAATATTCATCATGAAATTCTTTTTGGATATTGCTATTCGCTTTGGGTTATAGCAATCTGCGCGGAAGAATCTTGAGGAACATGTTTTGATAGATGGATGATTCCCAATATCCAATTTCGGTTTTCAAGCATATTGCAGATTTATTAGATTCTTTTTTGAGGATTGTTGAAAAATCTAAGTTTGTTGAAAGCATCGAGCATCCAAAGCCGCACTATGCCAAGCTACGATTCATTTTCCAGATTTCAGCCCTGAGAATTTATTAGAAACTGGTATTGCAGCTTTTCAATGCTAGTTTCATATGTTTATTCGGCTCTGATCCACAATTAACAAAGCGCATGACTTCCATGCGAAGAAACAAAGCAATTAAACTGCTTCAGCCCTTCAGAGCGACCTTAGACACAAAACTTGTTTCTCTCTTCTTTCTAACTAAATAGTTTAGCCTCTATTTCTGGAAACCCCGGCTGCTGTTCAATGTTATCAGTCCATAGAGTAAATACTTTGCTCGGGCTATGTTAAGGAATGTCCATTTTCTGTCGGCATCTCTTGTTTATCGATTCATCGAATTTTAATTATTGGATTCAAACTCTGAAAGCAAGTTAACATGAGCAAAATGCCCCTTGATCTAATAAAATGTTTATGCATGGTATCAACCAACTTTCAGAGTCGTTCACATCATATTTTGTTTTGTCTAAGCAGCTTAGAACTGCTAGGTGTATAACTCCTCAGGAATGAAGATTAATCGCCTTTCAATTGCAATCTATTTTTTCCTCAGAATATCGAATGTGGTGGAGTTCGCTTTTCTTATGTGAGAGCAACAACAACAAAGTTCAAATAATGACCGAAGTCTCGCTATAGAAGCTAACTAGTATTAAACATGCTATTATAAAATACTTTAGCAATGGATTATATCCAAAATCATGAGATGTGCAACTTAATCGATAGACTCTATACGAGTATCCAAGTGGAAGTACTCAGGGAAAGTGAAGAACAGCTCATCGCTCTTCGAGATACAGACACAAGCTTCTTCTTTTCCGAGCTTATCAAGCTTTTCAACTCATTTCCCTCTGATACTACAGACTTTCATCAGTTTGCCATTCTTTTACTAATCTATAGTTCCATCAAAGGAAAACCGTCTCTTGATAACGGCACCCTCATGGACCTGACTAAGTTTGCCCTCAGAAAATATACCATCACCTCGAAAAGATGTAAAAAGACATTAGCAACCATCATTTTTCTGCTCTATGGGAAGAGCAAGTCAAAAGATGATGGTGCAGCTAATCATAGAGCAATAACAATTGAAATTTACCTCTTCAGCCTCCTTGATGCAAAGGAAACCGAAGACAATCGAAGTGGAATTTCGTTGGCTTCGACATTTTTCAAGGATGAGGAAGATTTCAATTAAAGGACAGAAGTTTCGAGATGCAAATTGCCTTACGCCTAAGCAGCCTTCTTTTCGTCACAGATTTCACCGTTAAGCGGAAGGCATTACGGTTTCTCTGCAAATTTGGAGTCTCAGAGGCATTTCAAAATAAAGATATGAGAGCATTATTCAGTGATTTTAGCGAAGCACTAACAAAAGTACTCCAGAGACACTACCTTGAAGAAAACCCTGATGAAAAGATTGAAAAGAAGCTCATCGAAAGATTTTCCGCAGTAATACAGAAATATCCGATATGCTTTATTCAAGATAACCAACGAATTCTAACATTGATTCCAAGAATGCTGTGTTCTTTACATTCGAGAAACTGTATTAACCTTTTTGAAGACCGCTCTCAGCTTACTACCAATTCACAAGGAAAGCAGCTTTTTCTCACTGATCGAAGGCATCTTATCAGCAGCAATTACCAAAACCAACAAAATTATGGATTTAGAGGCAGATTCTACGAGAGAAAGATGGGTGGAAGTCCAAGAAGAAGCTCTCTATATTAGCATTCAGACCTATTGTGAGGGAAACCCTGAACTCATGACTCAGATCGATGAAATGACAGAAAAATTTGCTAAATCGTTCGAACTCTGAAGAAACACTTCAAGGGCTGTTTCTCGCAAAAGCTCTCTCGTATCTGGCAGATGACGAAAAGAGGGCTTGGTATCTAACGAAAGGGTTTGAGCTCGCTAGGGATAGTCATTTGGAAGTCCAAGCTTGCTCATATTCTTTGCTCGAAACCATAATCGCCCAGAAACCGATGAAATCGCTCAAAGATTACTTTAAACCAGCAGTGGGATTCTGTATGAGTGGCCTGAAAAATTCCAAAGAGACCTTTGCATTCAAAGCCCTGAAAATTCTCTCTATCTTATTCAAAGATGAGTTAAGCAAGAAAATTCCGGATTCAGATCGAATGTCAGCAGTTTCTGTGATTACTAAGAAATGGAAAATCGCTATATCCAAGTTGAAGAAGGATTCCCTCATCTGTTTTGAAGCGTTATCAGGGATTTTATCTGGATTCAGCGAGCGAAAGACGGCCATTATTGCGACTGTTTTAAACTCACTATGAGCCTTTCAGAAAGCAGATAATTCCTTGGATTTTGTCTCCAGACTAAAAATATTTGACTACTTACTCGAGGTCTTGTCCATAGCAGCTCCTGAAAAAAAAGCAATGTATGGAGAAACAGTAATAAGTCACCTTGGACTTGTGACAGGGAGATCTTTTCTAGAAAACGAAAATGACTCTGATCCTCTCTCTGAAAATTTAAAACATTTAGAGAAAGCTGTGTATATAGCTCTATTATGGAGCAAATCCATCAGTATGTAATGGATCTGATGTTTTAGAGAACGCAAGAGAAAATTGGGATGCTGTCGAGGACAGGTTAGCCAACGCCCCTAGCACTGAATATGACGCTTCAATGGTCAGCTTGGGTGTTAAAGCGATTCAAGCACGTGAGTTGGAGAGAAAATATCTAGTTAATCTCCGAAGCCTTATCACTCAAATCATAAAATCTAACTCACAGAAGACTTTCAAAGAATCGATTGGTAGGATGCTCTATAGTCTAATTGACTTACATGAGAAATCGTTGTTTTGCAAATTTGTCTCAGCGACAATTCTCGAGGAGATTATCGTTGATGTTTCAGACGCAGGCTACGAACACATAGCGGAAAAGAACCCTATTAATCACCTTGCTTGCTCCTTGGCCTCGGTAATATCAAAACCTATTGGGATAAGTAGGACAAATATACATGAAACTTTTCTGGTTGCTCGTGTATTGATTGAAATGCTAAGAAATCACAAAGTAAACCACGAAGACATTTTAAACGAAATTGGTGTAAATTTTCTACAGAAATTTGGGATTGAGATTGAAAATCTCAAGGAACAGAAGAAAGGAATAAACGCGATCATGAAGCAAGAAGAAGAGCTTCAGAACGATGAAGAGCTAAACGAGAAAGAAGAGCTCGAATTTGAAGATGACACGAACACAACAAAGGAAAATCCTGTCGAAGAATTTAAGAGCCTTAATGATGAGAAATCCATCAACACTGAACCAGAAAAATTCAATGTCTTTGATGAGGGAATTGACTTGCTCTGAAAAGATGTACTTTGAACTCATTCAGAACGTTATCGAGATTTGGGGTCTCATTCTTGCGAAAATAATGCCGGAAAAAGCGGCAACATTTATCGAAGAATTAGTCATGGGAACCACCACACAAAATTGGCTGCTTAAGAAGGAAACTATAGAGGAAAAAAGCATAGGATTCTTGATTCTGTATACTATCCTTGAGAATGTCGAATATAAAGTCATCCCTCCTGCGTTTTGGAGCTATACACAAGTTTTGTGTGACTTAACATTCGACAAGTCAATCCTAGTGCGAAAAAGCTGCGCTTTTGGATTAGGAAAGCTAGATCATAAGGCACCCAATGAGTTGAGTCAGAAAGGGAGCGGGATACTTGCAAGATTAGGCGATATGATACCAGAAGTCCAAAATATAGAAGCAGTCGACACAACGGACTAAAAGAAAGATAGAATATCCGATGATGAATACCTTGACATCGTATATGGGGCCATTAGGAAGATATTTGCTAAAAATCCAGGATTAATGATGCAAAAGGAAGAACTTTTAGAATTATAGTTAAACTATCTGCCATTCAAGGTTGACCGAAAAGAAGCAAATAATATCTACCGAGAACTCAGTAGTATGGTTGAAAAAGAGGCTGGTTCGAAAAGCCTGACTGGATCAAAAGGACAATTTTCTGGATTACTTGTGAAAAAACTCGAAGAATGTGCCAAATCAGATCTGTGTGACCAACAAATCGCTGAAAAGTTGCTCATTGTTCGGTCGAAGTTAATGAATAAGAAATAGTTTGCTATACATGCAATTAATATTATTGTTTGGAATCTCCACAAAATATTTACAATCTAAGTAGAAAAATAAATTAATTCTATCCATGCGGCTTTCCCGATTTCTAACAATTTAATGTTTTCATCTCTGGAGAAAAAAATGAAAGCCTGGAAACTAATTGGTAATAGAAAATCCGTTATTCAGAATACGATTTTGTATGTTTAACTTTGACATCAAACCCCAAAACGCTTCATCATCTTCTACTAAAGCAATTCGATAGTAAATCATTCTTAGGTCGCAATCCATTTAATCCGCAAATAAATTACCCTGAGCTATTTTTGTCTTTGGCCCTGAGTTTGATAGTAACAATTCAAACTATGACATAAAGATTGATAATGATTCAGGATAATTACTATTCCTATTGGTATCGTCCCACTTTTGCTATGATTAATCAATCCAGTTTTATATCCGTATTCTCTCAATAAAATTTATTTTCTTACAGCCATAAATATTAATAGACTAATTTCATTCTCAAAATCGATAATCTACTTTAAGAGTCAAAACTACTCCCACGCGAGCAGTCTTTATCAAATAAGTTATCAGAAACCACATGCTAAAGTGATTTTTGACTTATCAAATCAATTTTGCGATAGAGAATGCTATCCCTGGTCTTGATATCAAGGGAGTCTATAGCGACTATCGACCGTTACGGCTTGTGTTTAGTGTCAGAACCCAACACAAGGTTTGGATATTGGCAGTGGAAGTTGAATTTTCTGAAAAATTCCTCGACTCAATTTTTGCCCGAATTTAGATGGTGGCCGTTGCAGATGGAGTACGAACGCTAGTGAGCCCCTACTATTCGTAAAGTATACACCAACTAGCTTAATGTCCTTGAAATTGAAAAGAAAACACAACTATTGATGAAACCAATCCGACTATCAATCACTAGTACCTAACTTTCGTTGCTAATTTCCTTTCTATGAACTATTTTAAATTATTAACATTTGCGTAGGTGGTATATTTTGGATGGATGTTTGCCAAGGACGGAAGTCTGCTGGTAGTATGTGGGAAACAACACCGTCAAGATATATGGTAAACGTGAATCAAATATTATCAAAACCTTTCAGAAAATTCATTTAGGTACGCAAAAGCACTGCACTTGTGCATTGGTTTTATTCAAGTGGTATTAAATTGACATTTGATAGAACTTATCAGTTGTGGATGATCGAACCCAAGCAGGGATCTGATTGCCAGTATCTCTTGCGATAAGATGGCCAAGCTTTTGACTTGAGAAACTCAAAAATCCTTTTTGTCGGAATCACTACAGACTGAAGTAAAAATCGACGCTAACTTTACTTTTTTAATTGTTATTGCTTTTAGAGGCCGCAATGTCTGTATGTTTCGTCTAGACTAGGCGAGTCTTGAGAAGATGCTGACATTTGATTAGTGGTTCGAGCTTTTCTTAATAAATCGAAATACAACACTCAGTCATCAGTATTCTTTGCTGTAAGATATTTTAGAGTCTTATTGGTTGCCCGCAAGCATTAATAACATTTATCGATTCGAGATTCTACCAAAAATGTGTTTTAAACTTCATATTGAGAACTCCTTCAGTAAAAATGATGAATAACGGATAACTTATTCAGGAAACAAAAAAAAAAGAAACTCAAAGAAATTTGGGTGTGAATATCTTAGCATAATTATGTTTATGGTAAAAAGTGTTAATACGGAGGTTCCAACGCATTGGTTCTTTTTCTTTTTCTTTTAATAATCTGAGGTCTTGGGCCGAGCGAGAAATTATTATTGAAGATCATTCTTGCAGAAGAGCTGTCTAAATCTCCCGAAGATTTGTTTAATTCTCTTCTTAGAGAGCTCCGCAGCTCTATCCGGTAGGAATTAGTTATCTCTCTTCTTGAACTCTCTGCTGCTCCTTCTCGTCTGTTTTCGATAGTATGCTTAGGAAAAGAGCGCCTTCTGTTATCGCTATTGGCTGCCTTTTTTTTCTTCT
>ENA-UOTZ01000306-UOTZ01000306.1-compost-metagenome-genome-assembly--contig:-NODE-306-length-41855-cov-49.126215_pt1 | contig 41855 bp, 32 predicted proteins | sample MGYA00238144_ERZ746983 | MGnify/ENA primary metagenome ERZ746983 (study PRJEB28759, sample SAMN06268863) | compost metagenome | isolation source: single cell | place: USA: California, Emeryville, Joint...
TTGCGTCTTGGCTCGGTCATAGCCTTCAAAATCGGCTCTAAAATGTCAGTCCCTCCCATATCAGCCCTGAATTCTCTCACGAGCTTGATGGCATCTTCGACATTTTTCTCTGAGCTCTCCATATTGGTTGGGAAAAGGAGAGAATGCCAGGATCCAAAGCTGTAGATATTAAAATAAGAGTTTGGTGGCAACGATTTCAACGCGACTATGAGAGCTTCCTTTGCCATGGTGATTCTCTCACCCATCATTGATCCGCTGCGATCAATGATAAAGATGTACTCTCCCGTGGCCGTCATCAAGTTTACATCTTCGTCTTCCGCATTGCCAGCGGTAAAAGTGGCTTGTTTTATTTGCTCTTTGCCTCTTGCCGCTTTGATCGCATCATCAAGAGGCTCATCGCTAAATTTCGGGATAAAATCGATCATAGCACAGTACCCAGTCTCATTCTTAGCGAGTCGGTAGCTTGGCAGGTTGAAATCCGATTCAGTGAAAAGAACCACAAAGTCCTTACCAAATACGAATCCTTCTGAATCAGATATCAACCGAATCTTCTTGTTGCAAGGACCGTCTACTTCTTGAACCTCTGCTTTATGAGACTTGCATTCAAGAAGAGAGATTGGAGATCTGCATTCGACAGTGGCTTCAATGTTCCAGAAGTACCCTTTCTTGGCTGGAAGTTGAGGGTAATGAGATAAAAGCTCGACGCCACCACTATAGAAAGTGCTCGTTTTAAATTGTGGGTTTGGGTTATATCTCGGAGTGATTGTTGAATGGAAAGCAAATCGATAAAGGCTATTCCTTATCACTTCTAGTTGCTGCAGATATGAAAAGGATATCTCAATGACCGTAGATGGTTTAATGTTTCCAACAAGGACTTTCATGATGTCTCCAGTCTCTTCGTTAATCTCAGCATATGCAGCAGTGTTTCCTTCTTTAACATTCTCGGTATATTCCGTCTTTGCCACTTGTTTCTCCTTGATGATACCTTCAATTACGGTTCCTTCGTAAGTTGCCTTGAAAGAATCGAAGCAAGCGTTGTGTGGGATCGGGAAGAAGTATTCTACTTCCAGAAGGTCTTCAGTGTCGTTGATATATGTTTGGGTAAACTCAATCTTGGCAACGGAAGTTTTAATGTGTGCTTTGATATCAACTTTTTCAAGTGGAAGGGGTTTTATTGCGGGTTTATTGGGAATAGGGACCGGATAAAGTCCAAAACAGCGAGGCTTTCTGGAGCTTGAAAAAATGGGGGGATAGTACGCTGCGTAATCAATCATTGGGAATGAATTTTGATTTGTATCTTTAATTAATCTTTATAGAATATGTTTGGAGTAGTTTAATAAATAGTTGAGTGTTAATGTGCCAACAAAAATTGTTCAGTTCAGTTCAATTCTGTTTTGTTGGATTAACGAAGTAACAGATTTACAAATTTTTATGTGAACTGACCAGAAAGATGTCAGACTTTCCATTATAATAAACTCAGTACAACACTGAGTGCCCAGGAGGTCCACCTCGACGGAGGTCTGTAGGCGCTGCCCAGAACTCAAAGAAATGGTTAAAAAATAAGCGAGCATGGTACACAAACATTAGTTTCTCCTTTAACTATTGAGTCTTCGCTTTTGGGAAGAAGAACGAGAGTAAAAAGCTTAATTACAAATAAACAAGCAAATGAAGTTTTTCCTGAAGATTAGAAAGTCTTCGGAAGAGAAATAAAACTCATATTCGACTAAACTCATCAAGTTTTTCAGCAATCTGTGAGCTTATGCTGACATTTCCATCATGGATATTGCTCAATTGACTTGAAAACTTTGCCGGCCAAGAGTTGCCGAGGAAATTTGTGATATCACAGTCCGGAAAGGTTATGAATTCAAGACATATCAATTTTTTTTTTAATGTTTGAAGTTGAAAACTAAAATCTTTGTTATTCTTCAAGGTATTGGTAACCTGCATTATTCGCACCTAGTTCGTTTTTACAAAGCCTCTTTCAAATGCGAATATCAATAAATTTTGCATATTGTATGCCGATATCTTTGCTGATCTATTAGAAACACTCGCCACTACTGCTTTCAGAGCAAACTTCTCCTAAATACAACTGAATCGGCAGCCAGTAAAGAACGAGTTTCGAAATGTATTTTTGGAGTTTAGCAATCTCTAGTAATTGAAACGCTGAGATGAGATTCAGTAAGAATTTTCTGAGAAAAGCAAATTTAATAATTGACCCGAGCGAATTTGCACATCTGAAACTAATCAATGGAGTCTCTTAACTAGAAGCGCTCGGATCACTTACATATTTCAGTTCAAGTTATCAATTCAGCATGGAATATTTTATTATTGAGTAATTTAATACAAATAGCTTTGTGTACATTACTGAGCTACAATACACACAAAAAATTATGAAATATTGAAAGCAATGAAGGAAGGTATTCGTAGAATACTTTCAAATCATGCAAAAAGTTTATAGTGATCCCTCAGAGGGATATATCTAGCATAATAAAGGAATCAAGAGTTTCTTTCCTTTTAGCGTCTACACTAAAATACTTATTTTTGATATTAACTGTATTGCCTTATGCAACAGAATTACGTGCTCTGTACGAACTGAGCATTAAATAATTAAATCAATTCACTATTATTCAAAGACGATAAGCGGAGCGACTTCAGCATACTTGGCACCTTGAGCACCCAGCCACTGTCGACCTTTCTTATGAATCATTGCCCATGTTGCCTTCTTATCATGGTGGTATTTCTCAAGCCAAATAAGAACGATGATTGTCACCGCAATATTCTCGATACATCCCCCTTTCGCTTTTCTAACCGATTCCGGCATTTTGCTCAATAAATATTTCAAGTCAATTGCAATGTGTTCAAAGAGCTCAGGAGTTGGCTCCCAATATCCACGCATTTTTTGTTGTTTTATAACCTCAAAGAAGTCGTCTTCAATTCCTTCAGATTCGCCAGACTCCTCACATTCATCAAATTCATCTTTGCATGCTTTGAAGCCTGAGAACGATCCGAACTCCGATGCTTTGATTTCGGAACTCATTGATGCTAATTGGTTGTACCCTTCTGAAACAAAGGTTTTTTTATTGTTAGGAATAAGTTTTCCTAGTTCCTGATCTTGTCTTTGTGACTGTGACTGGAGAACAGATCCGCCGGGTCTTTCCTTCATTCTTTCAAGAAGATATTATTGGTCCCTCTGACTTGCGTGGAAAATTTGTGGTTCAATTTCTCTCACTTGCTTTAGACCGTCAATTTCATCTTTACTATTCTTCTTCACGGTGCAAACAAATGCAGTCTTTTTTGTTAACACCTGATTTGTTACGGATAGTTTCGCAATTTTTTCGCTAATGCTCACCTTTCCAGCCCAATATACATCAGGAATTTCTGATGGTAGTCCTGCTTCTTGTCTTTCAAGCCCTTCAGCAACTTTCCAGATTCCCAGTTTGAAAACATCTAATGAGGTTTCGTAATTTTTCAGGTCAACTTTTAGAATGTTTGTGGTGTAGCCGTTGGTGTGAGAATCAAAATATCTCAGCGATATATCAAAAAAGCGATCTTTGTCCACGGCTTCGTTGTGTAGAAACACGAAGAAAGTCGCTCTTTCATTTCTCAGGAGATAGTCCTGAGCAGCGGGTTCTGGAGCAACCATCATCACCATACTTTTATCAGAATATTCTAGAGAAAAATCATCACAGACAGGAACTACAGCTGCTTCCATAAGAGAGATTACGCTACAAGAAATATCTCTCAAATTGCTAACAAATGCTGCTTTGCCTCTTCCTCTATCCGCACAGCTCTGGATGAATTCAGTGGAGCACCCACTGCCGATTCCCAACGCAAATATTCGATTCTGAGGGTTTTCTGCCACGATAGTAGCTATAATTTCCTCATTTGCAGCTCCAGGCGTAAGAAGGAAGATGGACCGAGAATAATTTTTGCGAGGCTCTTTCATCGCCCGCAAAAGGGGCTCGAAAATGTTAGTTTCTTCTTGGCAACCTGAGAACTCGTTGTTAACTTCTTTAATAGCATCTTCTACATTATTCTCTGTGCTTTCTACATTATTTTTGAAAAGGCTTTTGAGTGTTGAACCAAAACTGTAGACATTAAAGTAGGAGTTTGGAGGTAGTGGCTTCAATGCAATAACCAGAGCATTTTTGGCCATCTGTGCCCTGATATCTTTCAAAGAAAATGTACTTTCATCCATTAGAAAGATGTATTCGCCTGTGACCGTCATCAAGTTCACGTCACCTCCTTCCTCAAGGCGATTAACTCCTTGCTTCACCTGCACTCTTTCTCTAGCAGCCTTGACCGCATCATCAAGAGTTTCATCGCTTAATTTGGGGACAAAATCGATCATCGCGCAATATCCAGTCTCATTCTTGGCAACTCGGTAGGTTGGGAGGTTAAAATCTTTCTCGCTGTAGAAGAACACAAAGTCCTTATCAAACACAAACCCTTCAGAGGAAGTAACCAGCTGGATTGTCTTCTTGCAAGGGTTATCGATTTCTTTGATCTCTGTTTTATGAGACGTGCATTCGAGATATGTGATCGGAGAAGAGCATTCAACAGTGGCTTCGATATTCCAAAAGCTCCCTTTCTTTTCTGGAAGTTGAGGATACTGACAGAGAAGCTGAAGGTCATCATTCTTGATCATTTTTTTGCCTGGTAGGTTAAAACGTCTGTCTGAGAACCACGTACGGGCGGGATTAATCTCCGAGTGAAAAACAAAACGATAGAATTGGTTTCGTATCACTTCGAGTTGCTGAAGGTATGAAAATGATATTTGGACAGCCGTTGATGGCTGTATATTTCCAATAAGAACCTTCATTATATCTCCAGCGGCTTCAGTAATCTCGGCGTATGCAGTTGTGTTTCCTTCTGTGAAGTTCTCTAAGTACTCCTTCTTTGCCTCCCTTTTTTCTTTAATGATTCCTTCGATCACTGTTCCTTCAAATGACGCTTTGAATGAATCAAAACAAGCGTTATAAGGAATCGGGAAATAGTATTCCACTTCCAGAAGGTCCTTAGTGTCATTGAAGAATGTTTGAGCGAGCTCAGTTTTGGCAACTGAACCTGTTATGTGGGTCTTGATGTCAATTTTTTGAAGTGGAAGAGGTTTATGAGCTTTCTGGCTTGGACCAGATCCAGCAACGGAATAAAGTCCAAATATGGGTTTAGCTCTCTCGATTTCGTGTTTCAGTTTGACGATCATGTTCTTGTGTTTCCACATTTCGTTCAGATAGAGAGCTTCTTTAGCAGGAGACAACTCTAACAGCTGGATTTGGCGATTTGAGCCTGCTTCCCAATTGACTGTCTTTGTGTTCGCGTCATAAAGCCCGTACTTATACTCGATAAGCCGTGAGGCGCTATCTTTCAACATTACAGCGCCTTTCCAATAATGTTTCTCGTTCCAGGCAAGTTTCACTCCCTTTTCCAAGGTCCAATTGCCTAATTCTGAGCAGCTGCCAAGGACATAGAGGTCTTGTCCGGGTCGAGTGTGATAGTTAATCCCGAAGAATAGTGTTGACTTCGAAGATGTATTTTCCAATAGTTGAAATGTAGTGATATATTGAACCTATTAGTGATGATTTTTAAATTTTTATCTTTGCTTCAAGAGCTAGAGAAATAAATATTTGAGTCTTGTTTATCAGCCAATTGCTTTCCAACAAAATTGGATCCAATTGGAGTGATAAGAATATGAGTAACAAAATGAGTTCGCAAGAAGACAAAAGGTAATTCTCGTCTAAGAGCAAACTTTCAAGGGAAATTGAGAAGCCGTACCCTTAGAGGAGGGTTTAATACCAAAAAGTGCGTTCTTTTTGTCAAGCTGTAAAAAAAAAGTCGTTCTAGGCTTGCTATGAGAGTGATCTCTCATTCAAATGAATTGGACCCATAATCTAAAAGAAGCTCTTAGGTAAATGATGAAAAATCTAAAGAATTCACAGATTTGTTGGCTTTATTCATTCGAAATCGTTCAGCTTGTTTTGCTACAAATTCTAAATTGTTAAGTGATGATTATTGTTATGATATCTTAGAATAATTCGCGGGAATGCAGGGATTTTTTCAATGCTTCTTCTATATATTTATGAAATGAATACTGTATTCTTACTTTAGTGAATTCAAAACGGTCAAAACATCGTTTTTTGTGAGGTTGGCTAGATGAAGTGAAAGTTATGAATTTATGTAAGAATAGACTGTGGATCTCTCTTTTAGTGGATCATAATTCTGAAAGAGGCCATATCTCTCGCAATTTTCTTGCTTCTTCTACACCGATATTATTCTCAGATAAGTCTAGTGTCAATAGGTTCGGCCATGAAGTATTCTCATTCAAGGCTTTGGCTCCCTCGACTTTGATCTTATTGACTGATAAGTTTAGTGTTGTGAGGTTCTTCCATAAGGTATTCTCAATCAAGGCTTTCGCTCCGAGGTCACCGATATTATTACTTGATAAATTTAGTACTGAGAGTTTCTTCCATGGGGTATTTTTACTCAAGGCTGCTGTTCCTTGATCACGGATACTATTGACTGATAAATCTAGTGTTGTGAGGTTCTTCCAAAAGGTATTCTTGCTTAACGCTGTCGCTCCTTGCTCACCGATATTGTTCTGTCGTGAATTTAATGATGTAAGATTCGCTCATGAGGTATTCTTGCTTAACGCTGTCGATCCTTCATCTCCGATATTGTTCTGCCATAAGTCTAGAGTTGTAAGACTCGTCCATGAGGTGTTTTTACTCAAGGCATCAGCTCCCTCTGCACCGATCTTATTGCGTGAAAAATCTAGCGTTGTAATTTTGTCCATGAGGTATTCTTGCTTAACGATGTCGCTCCTTGATCCCCATAGAAAGACTGCTTTACCAAACAGATTAGGGAAGCTCGAAAAATTTGTAAGCCTTAAAAATTGAAGTGTATAGTATTTTTTTCGGCATAATTTATTATTTTGCGACAACTGCGGTGTTTTAAGATTTATCCATGAGGTATTCTTGCTCAAAGTTGTCGCTCCCTGATCACCGATCTTGTTGACTGATAAAATTAGGGTTATAAGATTCGTCCATGTGGTATTGCCGCTTAACTTTATCGCTCCCTGTTCACCAAAATTATTGCATGATAAATCTAATGTTGCGAGATTCTCCCATGAGGTCTGCTCCCTCTTCACTAATATTATTCCATGATAAATTTAGTGTCGTAAGGTTCTTCCAATAAGTGTTGTTGCTTAAGGCTGTTACTCCTTGATCACCGATATTACTGTATAATAAATCTAGTGTTGTAAGACTTGCCCATGAAGTATTCTTGCTCAAGGCGGTCGCTCCCTCTGGACCGATCTTATTGCCTGGTAATTTGAGTGTTGCCAGATTCGTCCATGAGATATTCTTGCTTAGCCCTGTCGCTCCCTGGTCATCGATCTTATTGCACGATAAATCTAGTATTGTAAGATTTATCCATGAAGTATTCTTGCTTAAAGCTGTCGTTCCCTTTGCACCAATGTTATTCTTTCGTAAACTTAGTGCTGTAAAGTTCTTTCATGAAGCATGGGAACTCAGCTTTGCCACTCCTATGTCACTTATCTCATTTCCATCTAAAGATAATTGTTCAATTCGAGGTAACTGAAACTCTAATAAGGCTTCAGCACCTATATCTCCAATTTTGCGCTTTGATAAACTCCAATTCTTAATCCTCATTCCGGGAGGTTGATCATCAAACACAATTTTCTGGATGTTTAGCTTTCTTTGCGATTGATTTATCCATCTTTCTATCAGATTAAATCTCTTCTTATTGATCTAAACAGCACCACTGGGAGTTCCTGCTCCATCTCCTCCCAAGACATGAACACCGATAACATAATATTCATTCGAGTTCTTTACTTGATAAAACACCCCGCTACCACTTTGACCAGGGGTCGTTATAGTTATATTAGACTCCACTGGTCAGAACAAAACCGTTAATTCATACTTAGAAATCGATTTTCTCACTGAAATTTGCTTTCTGGTGAAAAAGAGCGTACGTCATTAATGTAGTTTGCAGAATTGTTATCTTGAAGTTGTTTCAATTTGCTTGTGCATATTTTCTTACTGAAACCTCAGTTAAAACACAGCAAACACCCTCTAATTTTTTATTTGGGCATTTAACTCATAGCCATCAGAATGGACATATTCCTCGGATTCAAAAACAAGGACTACAAATTGAAATACCATCAGGAGATTGATCCTTTCCTTGACAAGGTTATCACCTCGAACCTTGTCGTCACTATCGCTGGTTTGCCTTTCGATGCAGCCGTTCAATACTTTCGATTTCGAGATCTCGCGACACCAATCCTTGTGCGCCGTATCCTTCTTTCCACATTCACCTTCGTTTTTCTTCTAGCAATGGTATTCGTAGTGAAGCGGTTGCGTGCGAGACTCCGTCGCTATGTAATAACAACAACATGGTTAATAGACATTTTCTATGTCATTTTGGCAGCCTATCTCTCTTATACTCAATGGGATTTTATGAGGTATGAAGAGCAGCCCGAGGCAAACTATTACTGGGGATGGTGGAGTAGCCTCGTGGCAGTGGCTTTGATGAATCCTATTTCGAGATGGTACTTGAAAATTACGGCGTTTCTGATTTTTATTCTGCAGATGGGCATTGCGTCTTATCTGTCAACCCGAGACGAAGCAATCCTTGTTAATATTTTCCAAATGGTTCTTCTTCAAGCACTTTTGGTTTATCTCACGGAAAAGGACAATCGAAGATATTTCATTGAAAAGCAATCTCTGTACGACGAAACAAAGGTGTTTCGAAAAATTTTCGACGAAACCGCTGATGGCGTTATTGTGTATGGCATCAAAGAAGGAGTTTTGTATAAAAATTGGTCAAATCAGAAACACCATTGGTGGATGAGCGAATTTAATGTGGAAGAAAATCTCAAAAATATCGCTTTGGAGGGCTTTAAGAAAGCAAGCCACCACCTCGCAAAACTTGTAATTACTATAATCATCTTTATTCGGCATTTTCCCTTCTTTAATGCTCATTATCTCTCCTATCTTTAAAAAGATGCTTAAATTTTAGCGTTTCCTAACAGTACTACTATAGAATTTGGATTTAACTTCGTTGACGGAGACCTCGAACTACCCCAACCTATGGGCGTTTCTGAACCAACTGGAATGTTTGATGTCTGAAGCTCTAGCGCTTCCGCAGAACAGCAAGAGCCTATTGCAATCTCGAAAGCTGTTAGTCGTCACTGGGCACACCGAGCAGACAACTCAGAGCGGGTCGACGCATAATCTACTTCTTGAAATTAAAATAATGGCCACCATTTTCAGAGAGAAACCTTCTCTTGTCCTCATTTTCTCCGATATCACCGAACGAAATCTGGTAGCCATCCTCCAAGAAAACAACGACTACAAGAACCGTCTCTTGGCATCAGTTTCTCATGAGCTGAGGACTCCGCTTAACGCGAGCATTAATTTCACGCAAATCGCCATTGAAAGTCCGGGCCTTTCTTCCGAGATCCGTGACAATTATCTCCTCCCTGCTCTGAGATCGAACCAACTCCTGCTGCATCTGATCAATGACATCCTTGATTTCTCTCAAATGTCGGCGAATAAGCTCCGTTTGGTCTATGAAACGTGTGACGTGACAAAAACGCTTGAAGAGTGTCTGAACCTTGTAAGGATTCAGGCTCAACGAAAAGGCATTTTGCTGACTGCGAAGTACGAATTTGAAGGAGGAAGCAGCGAGTTCTGCACCGATCACAATCGATTGAGGCAAATTGTCCTAAACCTGCTGAGTAACGCGCTGAAATTTACACTCCAAGGGGAAATCAAATTAACAGCGAAAAGTTTTACATTACCAGGTGCTATAGAATTCCCATTTGAGAGAGAAGGAGAAGAATCGAAAGAGGATGAAACGAGAACGAAATACTCAAATGCTACTGTCTCTTTGTTCAAAAGGGAGAGAGAAGACAGTCCATTTCGATCAATGGCACGAAGAAGCAGGGTATTGAGCATTGAGGTAAGTGACACGGGGATTGGGATCTCGCCGGAAAACCAAAAAAAGCTGTTTAAAACTTTCGAGAAGATAGAATTAGGAAATAAGAGGTCGCTGAATTCTCAAGGCGCAGGACTTGGACTAGTCATCTCGAATAATTTAGTGCAAATGCTGGGGCCACCAGGCCAACACAATGGGATGAAGTTGAAATCGGATGTAGATCAAGGAAGCACGTTTTCTTTCTGTATTCTTGATCAACAGCATCCCTCTCAAGAAGATTTAGAATCGAGTCCTGTTCACCAGGAAAGTTATAATCTTTTCAACACTGAGGAGAGGAGCCCCGACACACAGCAGGTAGATACTCTTGCCAACATGTTTCCAAAAAAATCTATCGATACGACCATTTCAGCAAGAGAATTCCCTTACTCTGCAAGGGACCAACGACAAGTTTCTCGATCGGAGGCTATTCTTAAAAAAATGAAACTCCAAAAGCCTAGAATTCTTGTAGTTGACGACGATATCTTCAATATCTCAGCGATTGAGTTGATCCTCAGCAAGCTTGGACACTCTTGCGACAAAGCATACAATGGCGCAGAGGCTATTGAAAAGATTGTGAGGAGACAGAGTGAAGCTGGGGTAGAGAAGCAGGAATATTATGAAATGGTGTTCATGGACTGTAATATGCCTATTATGGATGGGTATCAGGCAGCTAGTATTTTAAAAAAGAAAATAAGGGAGTCTGAATTGCAAGAGTTCACAGTAATAGCATGTACAGCTTTCCTGAATGAGAAGGAGAAGCAGAGGATATGCGAAATAGGGTTTGATGATTACTGTTTTAAACCGATTAGCAAAGAGAAAATTGAAAAAATTCTGAAGAAGTTTCTTCCACTGAGGCCAAAGTGATTGGTCTTAATCATAATAAATGGGGTTTTGAAGTATCTGTGTTCTGTTCAAATATAAATGATATGATATATATTATGCATTTGATTGCAGTTGCGTTATAATATGGCTAAGATGAAGTTATTATTATTAGTGGGATTTTGTTAGTTAAGAGTTTGTATATTATTTACATATTGAAAATATCATATTGTGTGAATAGTCAATATACTTTCAAAGTTAATTATTGTGTTTTCAAGTTCAATCAAGTCGTCAACAAAAGGCTCTCTCTCTTTGTCGAGTTTATATTTGGAACGAGACATTATATTGATTTGTTGCTAACTATTTCGAATAAGTTCTTATTACCAATTAGATATCTCCGTCAGTAGCTAAGCAAAAGTATTTTTGATGTATATTCCAGTCTCAATGAAGGCATAATGTTATGTTGCTTGCAGCATTAATTAATTTTATTTTTCCATGGCAAACAACCACTTCTGATGCAGCATAAAAAACCTTCTTTTAAAACCAGGAGCGCGTATTCTAATGCTGCTTTTTTCGAGTGTTAGCATCATCGTTAGATTCTGTTCGAATTTCCTATACTTCTTAAATAAGATTTCAAGGGTCCTATTTACAACTGATTCAAACTGTTAATTGTTCCGCATTCTCTCCTCTGTCTTTTCTACCAAATATATCTTAAACTTCGGTGACATTGATTATAGTTTGTTGAATAGCAACAATATTAGAGATCCATCATCATATATTTGCCATCATTATATCACAGTGCCCGAATAACCAAAGAAACCTCCATTCAAATCGATTTTCTTACCTTTTCTTCTCTGTATTTCCATTATTATTGGAGCCTTGACCCTTTTTCTAGACTTCAAGCACTTACTGGCCAAAATATAGAGTTCCTTTCTTATCCATTTTTCATGATTGTTGAATAAATTGTTGAGAAATAGTCGGTAGTATTCTTCTAGCGCTTAATCTCTGCAACAGTACATTGCAATTCTTCATTTATTAACCACCTTCTGATCTTTCAAAAAATCACCAGTGTGCTTCGTCCAAATTAATATTTGACTCGCCGTATTTAAATGCAAATCGCTTCGAAAAATTAAAATAAGAATAACTAATTCAAAATGGGACTTGCATTTCTCAACAAAAAGAGCTGGCATACCGGCTCCTTCAAAAACATTGAAAAGGTATGGATGGCCGAGCAGAAGAGCGCCGAGGCTTTGAAAAAACAAGCCGAGGTTGCCAAGAAGCTCAAAGAGGAGAGATACATGGAAGAAATGAAAAAACACCAGGTCGAAGCTGGATTGCTTCCAGAGTCTGCTCTCCACAGAATGGAGTGGATGTACGAGTGGGGCAACAAGGTCCAAGACGAAAAGAAGCGTGAGGAGCACCTTCTCGGCAAACCCGTCAACAAAGAAACTCTCGCACAAAAGGAGGAGAAAGAGCGGGACCCAAGACTTTACCCATTCACTCCGCTCTTGAAAGAGAGCTACGCCAACTCACAAAATGAGCAGTTTTCAAAGTTACACGAAGACCCGCTTTTCTTAATTCGGCAAGAAGAGCAGAAAAGAAAAAAAGAAATCCAGCAGGATTTGATGAAAATGAAGGACATTTACAGCGAAGTTGAGAAAATTAGAGATGAAAAGGAGAAGAAAAAGAAAAGCAAAAAGGAGAAAAAGGAGAAAAAATCCAAGAAGGACAAGAAAAGTAAAAAAGACCGTGATCGCTCCAGAGAAAGATCAAGGTCCAGGTCGAGGTCAAAGGAACGACATAGGAAAGAAAGCCGCAGAGAGGAAAGAAGCAGAGATAGAGATGATAGCCACCGTCGTGACCGAGACGATAAGCGTCGAGATCGCGATAGAGATGAGAAGCGTTATGATCGCGATAGAGATGATAAGCATCGCCATCGCGACCGGGATGATAAAAAAAGAAGGAGAAGAAGCTCCAGCTCATCGAGATCTAAATCACGCTCTGCGAGTCCAGATAAGACCCAAGAGACGAAAAAGAAACCTTCTCTCTATGAGGAGTATATGCGCAGGAGACTGGGTCCTAATGTGGAATTTAAGAACGATGGCACTGGGTTTATGCCGGATTTCAGTATAAATAAGAAGAAGTGGAAGAAGTCCAAAGAGCAAGCTAACGAAGAAGAGCGTTTGAGGAAGGTAGAAGAGATGAAAATGAATGCTGAAGCGCTTGCGAAAGACGTCCGAGAAAGGCATCAAAAAGATTTTGATGAAGAGGCTGACAAAGATGCTGGTACAAAGGAAGCAGGATTTTTGAAGGAGATCAAGCACCAAGTGTATAATGCAGACACCCATGAGAATTCGTTGGCGGATAGAGTGAACAGAAACAAGCACTATTTCAGTAAAAGAGTTGAGAACAGAGATACTTTCAGGAAGTAAGTAATCGATATTCAGTTCAACTATGTGGAACGAATATGAGGTTCTCGAAGACATTTAGGTTCAAGTAGACCCTTTTGGGATATTTTCGTTGATTGCCATTGTTTGTTTTTTTGATAATTACTAATAGCTGTCTTTGCGCGTTGTGATCTAATCACGAATGAAAAAATTAAAAAATAAGCATGTTGAGATTTATCGATGTTTGAGCTGTAGTTTTCGTGTGCTTTGTAAAATAAGAAATGAAAGTACCTGTTTCTGAGCAATATTTTTTATGCAGAAAATTGATTCAACAGAAAAAGCAACATCTGGTAACCTCAAATTGGAAATTCAAATGCCTTTCTCGAGCTGTGCTATTCAAATATTCACATGCTGAATACTCGTCTAATTCCTTTCCCAAAAAAGAAATACTATTTGGATTTGAATTTAAAAACAGAAGTATCGAAGCTTTTTTTTATTTTATTGAGGCAGTAAGTTGATCTAAAAGAAAATCTTTTGCCTTGAAATTAAATGCCTGATAAATATAATATGACAGAATATCCAAATATTCTCACAATTGTCTGAAAGAATAAAGCCACACTTCGAATAGATTTTTTCGAAAAGAGTCCTTGGCAGTTTATATGCCTCAATTACCATAAGCAGTTAAAAATTACCTATTATCTACAACATCGATTTTCGCTATAAACCTCCCATGAAAGCACAAATCCTTTTGATCTGCGCCGCATTGCTTGGTAACATTTAATTATCACTTTATCCTCTAATATTTCTTCCAAACGTTTAGTGTCTGCTGTTGTTCATTCACAAGAGGCCTCCAATGTTACACTCCATAACGTGACCCAGGTTAGCGACCCAGAACAATCAGAATCAACCGAATCTACCAGCCAAGAAACAAACACTAGTAACAACACCATGCCGGCTATAACTCCAAAAAACAACTCGAAGAACCAGGCAGCAGGGCACACTCTCGGAAAATTTACCAACATTTCATGCACCTCTAGTCAGCTTGGATTTAACAGCAGCTGTGTTGTGAATTGTCCTGTTGGATATATTCCCAATCTTAACCGCACTCAGTGCGTGGCCATAACCAATCCTGAAGGAGTAAATACCTCTCAAGTGAACGAAGTTTATGATGCCGGCGCCGCTAATACCACTGCAAACGAGTCATCTGTCACATTGAACGATACGTCCTCTCAAGACAAAAGAAGATTTAGATTCTAATTAAGTGTAATGCTATACACCTTATGATAATAACCTCATAAACTGAATTGTGTATTTTTGTTATATCGCTTGAATTGCACACATTTGCTGAACCTTCAGAGAGAAGCCAAATAATGTTACTTTAATGAATAAGAAAAAAGCAAGGATTGTCCTAATAAAAAGGAAGAAGGGTAATTACTTTATAGCTCGGTTCGGTTAACCTTGCTGTTTAAGTCGGAGCATGATTGAAGGGCATATATTTGATGAGAAAATATGGACCTTTTGGTATTTTGAAGACCGATCCTCGTGAATTGATGAAACGCAGCCTGAGCTGTTATTTCTCACAAAATACAGGTTATTGAATAGTTAAAAAAGATAAATCGTCAAATTAAACTTTAGTTTATGTTTTGCGGAGACCGGACATTCACAGAAGACGGAGTATATGCATACAGCTGTTATTTCTCAATTTACTGGATTAGCATCATGGGAACACTATTATTCTTAAGCTTCTTCGCATTAGCAATCTATATTTGCTGGAACAAAAGGACATTTAAAGGAGGAATCTTCAAAACCCTTCAGCGCCTGCTGATCTCGCCTGCAAGGAGCTCATTCTGTCAGTACCTCACAGAATCCACATCAGTCAACAATTTTTGCTACTACCTCCTAATTTCTGCGGCATTATTCGTCGTTCCGCTTACTCATATCACATTTTCTCTGAAAAATGCCAGCGAAGTGTCTAGCGATACCGTTGCGTACTGGCTTGCTGTTCTCTCGTCTTTCTTCAGAGTGCTATCGCTGTTTATTATTTTTGTTGCAATGGAGGTAATTTATATGCGGTCGTACTATATCATAAAAAATAAGTCCAACTTGCCGTCATCTGCAGTCAGCAGCGCAGAGAGAAGGAAGCTTGCTCGTTTTATGATCAAGAAATCACTTATCCTCTCTTTTATTATATTCATTAGTGAATCGGTTTATTTGGGACTATATCCAGGACACCTCAAGGGAAGCAATCAGTTTTACATTATTATGAGGTTTCTGGAGTTCTTATTGATTTTCATCATGGTATTGCCAAAGTTGAGTCTGCTTGACTATGAAAAATTGCTTTTGGAGCAGAGCAAATACATTTCAATGGCATCCCATAGAGATTCGCTTATGAAAAAGCACCTGGAAGAAATTCAGATTCACAAAGATAATATCCCACCGCTTATTGAAGAACTAATTGAGAATATGGACACGGGGTGCCAAGAGTGTGGACTTCGTGGAAAATTATGCTCCCACTTGGCAGATACCTTTATAGAACAACGCTTTGATATATTACGCAATAGAATGACAGAAAATCAAGAAATTGCGGTCTCGAATTTGGTTGAAATGCTGCCAACAAATGCAAGAAATACCGTGGGAAGCCTGAAAATTGTATTAATTGTAATACTCGTTGATTTTGCTATTAACAGCTTAATTTTTGGCCTGATGCTCCTCACTACGAGTCTCGACGACAATTTGACTAGAATTATTTCAATAATTCGAATAACTTGCCGATTCATTCGATTTTTTACTATACCTATCATTATTTGGGTCGTTCTCAACGAGAGGAGATCTTTTGGAGAATTTCATTCCGTGCTCGAAAGAAGCGAGCTGAGAGAATGCGCGTCAAATGAAGGAATTTATCTCAGTACCGACACCTTGCTTAGGAGTAGCGAATCACAGTCAGACTATTCAGCATTATAAATCGTTAATTTAGAAATTTAGATGTGTAATTTTTTTAAAAATCCATAGACAATTTAATGACAAATCATCTTTTCACAACTAAAGAGGCAGCCTTGTTTATTATTTATTTATTGGTACAAACATTCATCATTATACATTGTAATATCGATCCAGAATATCAGATTTCTTGGCAGGATTTTGCCAGATCTCTACAGATATCACAAGATCAGTGATTATTTGAATTAGAATGTGTATTTCGCCTATTGGGAGCAAGAATATATCAACTCCAGTGGAAGGCTTAAGTTATGAAAACCGATCGAATGATAAAGATACTCGAAGTAACCGAGAAATTACTTCATTAGCCAGTTTGCTCGAATAAACTTTTATTGTGAATCATTGTTGAATGTTTGACTTTTGTGGAGTTCTAGCGTATACATTAGAAGGGCTGAGCGCGATTGGTTGCTACTTTGCATTTCAGTGGGCTCTCACTATGATACCAATAGTTGCTCTGACCTTTGCTATCATTGCAGGGTATATTTTTTGGAAGAAAAAGAGATCGAAGGAAGGATTCTGCAACCTCCTTGGACAATTTAACGCTTCATTGATAAAGAATACTTTCTGTCAGCATCTCACGTCGTCCTCCTTAATCAACAGCATCTGTTTCTATTTCTTAATCCTCGCTTCGCTTTTCGCAGTTTCACTTACTCGCATCACATCTGCTTTTGACTTCTCTAATGGAAATCCCAACCAAGACTTCAGCAACACTGCGAATATCGTTTCAAATTTTTTCAGAATGACGTATTTATTTCTTATTTTCGTGGCGTTGGAAGTCATATCTCTGCGCTCGTATCACATCAAGAAGAACAAATTAAATTTGCTATCTTCAGCAATAGAATTTTCAGAAAGGAAAGCAGTTTCACGGTTAATTCTCAAAAAAGCATTCATAATTTCCTCGATATTATTCGTGAGTGAGCTAGTCCCTTACACGATAAACCTGGATACTGTTCAGAAAGGGAATAATAAGCTTTCCAGCATTTTGAAGTTTCTGGAAAGTGCTTTGGTTCTTTTTAGGGGCATACCGAAATTGCGAGTGCTTAACTACGAACGACTTCTCATGGAACAGAGCAAATATATCTCGCACATAGCTCATCGTGATGCTCTGATCCAAAAGCATCTCGAAGATATCTAAATCAACAGAAAAAATATTTCTTATTTCATCAATGAGCTTAAGGAGAAAATTCAATTTGTTTGCTCAGACTGTGGACAACAAGGAAAAAATCTGCAGTCATGTGATAACTGCTCGTTGAGGATCATATTCATATAATGCGTTGTAAATTTGTTGAGCATCAGGACATTGCGAGTGTGAATGGGGTCGCTATGCTACTTACGAATCCAAGAAATACTTTGGGATGTCTGAAAGCTGTATTGATTGCAATTCTTGCTGATTTTGCCATGAACAGTGCAGCTTTCGGGCTTTACTTCTTAGCCAGCAATTTCAACGGAAATCTCTATCGAGATATCGCAGTTATCCAATTAATAACCCGATTCTTTCGATATTTTTCTACTCCAACCTTCATATGGGTAGTTCTCGACGTAAAGAAAGCCTTTGGTGAATTTCATTCTGTGCTTGAGAGGGATGAACTTCGAGAACAAGATATTGCTGATGATGGCATCAGTCTCAGGGGACATACCAAGACATGGAACAGTGATCTTAGATATTCGTCATTTTAAGTATTAAAAAAGAGTAATGAATTAATATGATACTTTATCGTTTGATTTCACTTTGTGCGAGCTCAGGAAGGGCTCGACTTCACGAAATGGAATAGATCATTGGTGAAATTATTCTACATAAATAATTCTTAATTTTTCTTTCAGTCTTCGTGGTCTCAAAAATAAAAAAGAGAGCATTATGCTTCGAACAAAGAGTTCCGAAGTGCATTGTAGAGGCCCTACTTGATTGAATTTTACTCGCTATTTGGTAGGAGAAAGGCACGAGCATTAGGATATCTTATGAACGAATCTGCTCACCCATGTAATGGACTTATATAATGATTGATACGATTTCTTAACGAAATAAATAACGTTTTTCAAAATTAGCACACAATGATTTTCTTCTTTGTAAAGATATTCGGAAAGAAATCGCCAATCGAATTCCGAAATTTTGATGATGTAAAATCTCAGCATGTGCTTTTAAAGATAGAAGAAGAATTCCCTTGTGTTTAAGATTAGCTGCTGTCTTGCTCCACTAAGGCACATGCTTCTAATTCTTCTTCTTTATCCTCTTCAAGCATGGTGACAAAGTGTAAGAATCAAAACCAGATAGTCAAAATAAATTGTTAGAATAAATTAGACAAAATCAAGAGCTGAGATAGTTAAAACACTTCACTAATCACTTTGATTCAATTATTAATTATTTATTCTGAACCACAACTCAATGTTTGACTTCTGCGGAGTCCCAGAATATTCATTAACCGGACTTAACGCGGTCAGCTGCTACTTCGCGTTTCATTGGGCTTTGATCATGGTCGCCATCCTCTTGTTGGGATTATTTACCATTGCCTGCTACCTATATTGGAATCAAGGAACCTCCATTAACAACTTCCGCAAAACTTTTAGCTCGCTTATGCTTTCACCTGTAAAGAATACATTCTGCCAACATCTCTCAGCATCTGCGCTCATCAACGGCATTTGCTTTTATTGTTTGATACTCGCTTCAATTTTTACAGTCTCACTAATTCGCATCCCCAATTCTCTCAATCTCATCTACGGAAACTCGAGTACAAACTTGGCTTTCATTGGAAATGTCCTGTCAGCTTTCTTTTTAATCGTGTACTTTTTCCTCATTCTCGTTGCAATGGAAGTCATTTCTCAGCGCTCACATTACATCAAGAAAAATAAACTAAACTTGTTGTCTTCTACAGTCCATCTCTCTGAAAGGAAACCAGTTGCACGTTTTATTTTCAAGAAAGCGCTGACTATCTCTTTAATATTGTTCGCGAGTGAACTAATCCCATTGACTCTCTTTAATAATTATCAGGCAGGGTCTAAATTAATCGTTATCATCAGATTTCTACAAGGTGCATTGATTCTTTTTATGGGAATACCGAAACTGAGGTTGTTAAATTACGAAAAATTACTCATGGAGCAAAGCAGAGATATTTCGAGGAGATCGCATCAGGAGACTCTAATCATGAGATACTTTCAAGAAATCCACATTAGTGGAAAAAGCATTGTAAAGTTTTTAGACGAGCTAATGTGGAAAACTCGATTGGCTTGTCCAAACTGCGGTCAGAAAGAAAAAATATGCACTCATGCAATACATTCATTAATTGACGATCGTATAAATATGCTACACGAAAAGTTCGTTGAGCAGCAAAATATCGCGAGTTCAAGTGGATTCGAGATGTTACCAACCAACCCAAGAAACACTGTGGGATGTCTTAAAGTAATACTAATGGTGATTCTCATTGATTTTGCTGTAAATACAGTTACTTTTGGACTATTTGCAATCTCAGGTAACACAACTGGAGTTGTTTATCAAGTTGCTCTATTCGCGCAGTTAGGATTCCGATTTCTTCGGTATTTTTCAACGCCTATTTTTATCTGGATGGTCCTTGATATAAAAAAAGCTTTTGGAGAGTTTCATTCCGTGCTTGATAGAAGTGAACATGAGGGCGTAGAATTCAGCGACGGAGTGAGTTTGAGAGTCACTTCTATGAAGGATAGCGATCAAAGATATTCATCGTTTGAACAAAAAAGCCTTTGAGATATAGATGTATATATTTTGTAGTCGTATACAAAATGTTAGGCTACTAAATACAAAGTGCTTGATAAACTTTTTTTGGTTTTTTAAATACAAAGCTTGAGAAGGGAGCCGAATCGATATTTCAATTGTGAGAAAATAAACTCAATTTTCACATTGCTCTCTTTGAAGTTATGAGATGTGTGCTAATGAATTCTCATCATCTTTCCGATTGGGTATTTGCTAGTCTAGATCTCAACATTTTTTGCGATATATGCGTCATTATTAAGTCACGAGCGTTATGAACCTGCAATCCACATAACTATTAAATAAGTGAATTCCTCACAGAAGGAGCATCAAATATAGACTGACCGCAACTACAAAAAAACGGAAATGACACGAATAATAAGGAAGCTAATCGTTTATTTCCGTTGCTATTAAATGACCACGGGAACAAATAAAAAACTACTACTGTCGAATTCAATATTCATAACATTTAAATCGCTAATGAATTCTAAAGACTCCAATATTGAGAACCGACAGTTACCTATGGAAACCATTCTCTCAGATCCCCATCGCCACGCTCTCACGTTTTTGATCCTATCGAATGTAGCCATCGCTTTCTCTTATTCTCTCATCGCGGCAATATATCCGATCGCAAATGAAGATCAAGGCCTTGCCCAATATTACTCAGGAATTGTGTTAGCGTAAAGAAACTCTTTTTTCGTGATCATAACCTTACATTGTAGCCTCTATCCAGTGAGCTATGCCTTAGCAACCCTCGTTTCTCATAGAATCTCAAGAAAAATGGGTCTCAAAGCTTTGATAGTGACCAGTTTCACAGTAGTGGTAAGTCTCTTTCCAACGAATGAGACTCTCTAATCCGTTTCTACAGGAAATTACATTCGTTGGGCTTGGATTAGTGTTCCTTTTAACACGATACATTTTTTATCCTCTAAGCATCGTGGCAGTTGTTGTCCAAGGAGCTGCTGTCGGCTGTATCGACGTTAGCGTCCGAACCTATGCGCAAAGTTTATATGGATCACAGATGGAGACCAAATCCGGCTATTTACGTGCGGCAATATTGATCGGTTTCTTGCTCGGACCTACAATTGGATCAATTTTCTACCATTTGACTGGTTACCTGATTGTGATGTGCGTCTGGGCAGTTGTCCTCTTCGGCTTCAACGCGCTTTTTATCAAATATGTAAGGTCAGTTGCTCAAATTGAAAGAGAATCGCAGAGAAAATCCCTATGGCCAGCCTTTAAGAAATCCATGAAAAGCACTGTAAAACTCACAAATGATCTTCCATTCTCACACCGTTTGTTTAATTAGAGAATATTATCATCTTTATTACTTCTATTGAGCAATTCTATCGCTATGACACTCATCCTTACAAGCCTCGGGCCACGACTCTGGAGCTTAGACAAAAAGGAGGATAACATCGCCATTGGAGTATTTCTCGTCGCTGTGACCCTTACGCCGGCAATTGCAGCTTTAATTTATAAAAGACTGCCACACGGATTCGACAAAAGGTTGCTAATAATTGTTTCAGGCCTCGTGATCGGAGTCGGAGCCTTGATCATGGCACCTCTCGAGATTTACAGCTTCCTTATGTAAGAATTTTATCCCGTGCCTTCGTACTTATAATCTCCACAGAGATGGCTCAAATTCAGCTGCTGTTACTTGCACCTATGTTGGCGGAGGGCTGGTTGGTATGGGGTTCACAATGGTACTATTGGCTTCCCTCGAAGAATTGCAGATTATGTTGGAGTATACTAATCCAAGGTACGGTGAAGAAGAAATTCTGACATTAACTGCAAGTAACCTAACATCTTAGCTGAATGATATTGATATTATTTTGAAGGGTTTTTTAAGGGTCTCAATGCTATTGGTTTTATAGCTGGCCCTTTGCTTGGTGGTTTCCTTGTTGATAAATATTCATTCCAAAGGGTTGTTGAATGGATGGGAATCGGAGTTATCGCGGTTAGCATAGTGTTTTTGGTGCTCTGTGGATATATCCAAGACAAAATCTTTAAAGACAAATACCAGCTGGAAAAGTATGAAGATATAAAAGACGGGCCGGAAGACCCTCAAGCCGCATCGCTCTTACAAATTCCAGAAACGGAAGATATAAAAAGAATTGATCTCACTTCTGAAAAACTCGACCTCACGACCGAAAAACTTGATCTCACCGTAGCTTAATATTCGTATTATATTGTTTCTTTTCTTTGAGCAGGAAATATCTTATTTCAAGATTGCATACTCTTGGATTGTAAAATTTACAACATAAAATATGTAGTTGATTGTTACATTGTTAATGAAATAAATAAAAGTGTCTTCATTTGTTAAGACTGGTCGAGTCTTTATCCCTTCGGTATTGAGAAGAAATAAATTAATAAAGTTTCGATCATTTTACAGCTATCTAAAAGAGAGTGGTAACGATACACTTAGTATCTGCTCCAAGTCCAGTTATTTTTTGATTTACATTATGAAAGACATGGAAACACTGAATAAAGATTCCTCTGTTAATTAGTCAAAAATATATTTTCATTAGTTTGATTTTCAAATGTTGAATATTCAAGGGTATGTTCAAGCAGAGTCATGCTCACATTCATCTCATTATCTAGCATCTGCTCTTTGAGCTCGCTCCTCTCAAGAACCGAATGGAATTCTCCAAACGCCTTTCTTACATCGAGAACGACCCAGATAAAGATCGGTGTGTCGAAAAATTTCAAGGTACGACACACCAGTCTCGCCAAGACGATCAGCTGATTGTTACTTTCTACAAGATTGCTGCACATCACCATCAATCCGAAAGATATGCTATTAATAGCAAAATCAACTAGAATCATCACCAATACGACTTTAAGGCATCCAACGGTATTTCTTGCGTTTGTTGGAAGCATCGCAGCCAAATTCTCATTCGCAATTTTTTGCTCCTCCTCCAATTTGTTCCGTAACAATTCCATACGGTTTTCAATACTCTCTTTTATTAAATGAGAGCAAATTTTTCGTTGCTGCCCACATTCAGAGCAACCGAACCAAGCTCTTTCATTGAGGTCCTCTATGAAATTTGGTACGTTCCGTCTTTTTATTTGAATCTCTTCTAGATGCTTTGTTATGAGGGCATCACTGTGTGTTCTCATCGAAATATACTTACTTTCCTCCACTAATAGTTTTTCGTAGGTCAGTAGTTTTAATTTCGGTATTCCCATGAACAGAACCAGCACCGACTCCATAAATCTTGTTATATTATAGAGTTTAGGCTCTTCATATAGATGATCAAAGTATATAGTGATAGGAATCAGCTCTGCCAAGAATAAAATCGATGATATAATCAGCGCTTTCTTGAAAATAAACCGAGCAAGCACCCTCCTCTCCGAGACATCTACCGCAGAGGAAAGTAAGTTTTTTTTATTCTTCTTGATATAATAAGAGCGCAAGTATATGACCTCCATTGCAATGAAGATAGTAAATAGATAGATAATTCGGAAGAAAGCTGCAAGGACATCTCGGCGATAAATCACATCATTGCTGAGGTTTCCATTCATCAATCCAAGAGAATAACTGATATGAATAAGTGGAGCCGCAAATGTTGCGGCAAATATTAAAGAATAGAAACAGATTTTGTTAATGAGTTTTGATCTGGTAAGTTGGTGGCAAAAAGAACTATGAACTGGAGAGTTTATCAGATTTCCAAAAATTTTAAAGAATCCATCCTTTGAGTTGCTCGATTTCCAGAAAATGTAGGAAATAGCTCCAAGAATTGTTAGAAATAGTAACGCTAGTATGGCAAGCACCCAGTAATATGTAAAGTAGCAAGTGAATGAGTAGCTTCCTTCAAGAGATGCATCCACTTCTCCGCAAAAATCAAACATTGAGCGAAGATTATCTAATAAAAATTATATTGAATCAAGAGACGCATTCAATTTTCATCATCATGTTACAATATTGCAATCATATAGAACTTTTCTTTTTTAAAAAGTTTTCTGCTGAATATATCTCCCTGCTACAGCAGAGTGGAAGTGATTCTAAGATAAGTGAAAAACTTTGTGAAAAATGGATTCTGCTTATTAAATCAAACGGTTCTCCCGAAATTTAGGTGCTTTAATAACTAAAACCTTCAAGCAGTTTGTTAAAATTTGTAGAATGAAAATCATGCTTTAGCTGCTTGTATTTGAGTCTTAAACTACAGCTCTGAATGCAGTTTGAATCATACTCATCAGAGCAAGCAGGAAAGAAACGAATGGAATCGAAAGCTGTTCACCAGATCCACATGGAAGGAGAATCCTTACAAAACTAAACAATTGATGGGGCCTGGGCTTTCCTATTGTGATAACCGAGAAGAATCTTTCAACGAGAATTACTATCAAAGTTGTAATTATTTATTTAGCAGATTGTAAATATGATGTGCAAAAAATCGTTATGAACTGATCAAGCAAGAAGCATTAGACCTTTGCTATGAATAATTGAATATGCAGCTTTTACTAGATTCAACAGATTGATAATGGATATAATGCTACTAATAATTAAAGCTGAATCGTCATACCAATTTCAGGCTTTGTTTCTTCCTGCTCACTGCTTTCAAGTACACTATGGAAAACTCCAAACGCTTTCTTCACATCGAGCACCACCAAAATTAAAATCGGAATGCCAATATTCCGAAGAATCCGAAATCCAAATTGAGCAACCGAGCCTATCAAAGAAAATTCGCTTGCGGATTTCGTAAAGAAGACCTTTGACCCAAACGAAATGCTGGTCACAGTGAAATCAATAATAATCACCAGTAAGATCGCCTTAAGGATTCCAACTGTGCTTCTTGCGTTCGTTGGCAGCATCGCTGCCAAATTCGCATTCGCAATTTCTTGATTTTCCATGAATTTAGTGCGCAAAATAAGGATATGGCTTTCAAGAAGAGCGTTTACTGAATGAGAACATATCTTGTCTTGCTCTCCACACTCTGGACACTCTGACCGAGAATTCTCTATGAGCTGCTGCACAAAAATAGACGCGTTTCCTGACGTGATAAACACTTCATCAAGATGCTTTTTCATTAAGGACTGTCGGTGAATGGTTCTTGAAAGATATTTGCTCTGCTCCATCATTATCCGCTCGTAGTTGAGCACTCGCAGCCGCGGTATTCCCATAAAAAGAACCAACAAACTGTAAAGGAACCTCAAAATATTCTCAAGCTTATTACTATCCTGAGTATCATGCAGGCATATCGTTGCAGACATGAACTCAACCGTGAATAAAATCGAACATATGATAAGCACCTTTTTGAAAACAAAGCGGGCATATGTTTTCCTCTCCGAGACGTCGACTGCTGAGGAAACCAAGTTTAATTCGTTCTTCTTTATGTAGTAGGACCGTAGAGAAATGACTTCCATTGCGAGAAAAATAATAAACAAATACAGGATTCTGGAGAATGTAGCTGTGATGTTTACGACGTATATGGCGAAATCATTATCAGTTTCAATGATAATCTCCATAAAGTCCGTGAGTCGGAGAATTGGAATCGAGAAAATTGAGGCGAGAATGAGGAAATAGAAGCAGATCCCGTTGACGAATACAGAGCTCGTGAGGTGCTGCCAGAAGGAGTTGTTGACAGGAGAAGCGAGCAGTCGTCCACATGCCTCAAAAAAGCTATACCTGGATTTCCGCTTCTTCCAAAGAAGATAGATAGTTAATGCAAGTAAAAGTGCAAATAAAGTGGTTATCAAGAAAAAAACCCAATAGAACGCGAAGTAGCAGTTCAGAGCGGTTATCCCTTCTTGAGAATAGGCTGGAATTCCACAAAACTCAAACATTTCTTTTTTCTTGCAGCAGTATTTACTTTAATTTTTTATTCTGGACTATGAATATCCTATCCTGAGTTTGAATTTTTGTTGATAAAACCTGAGAGTATGGGAGGTTTTTAATGAAAAAAAAAACACTGCCATTAATTTATATGGATCAATGCAAATGATGATACAATCCAGTCGTGCTTTGATATCATGAAAATAACAGAAATTTATCAAAGAATAAATGCCCTTCGCAAAAAAACCTCACAACAATAATTTGAATGGATCAGGCTGGAAGGATCATGATAAGCAAGCACTTGTTTGACGATATATTCCAAATCCGATACACAATAAGGTCACTTTTCGGGTCAAAGATAAGGATTCCCATTTTAACATTCGGTTCACTCCTTAAGCGCTGTTGACACTAGAATGAAAAGGCTTCTTCATATAGAATGTCAGTTTAGGTACTGCAAAATATCTAACAGAAAGAAATTTGAAAAAAAAAAACTTGACTAATATGAGAACCGTTAGGCTCAAGGCGACGAGCTAGGGATCTCAGACAGAAAACCACAGTGATCTGAATAAGGAATGGAAAAGAATCTCAATTAACGCAACCAGAAGACACTCAGCAATATTTCTCGCATGGGCTGATGGTATCGCAATTGAATTGATACTAGCTAAGTTTTGCTTCTCCTCAAATTTATTGTGTAAAACAGTTATACGACTTCTAATTAAAATAAAAATCGCATGAAAGCGTATTTTTGTTAGTCTTCCATATTCTGAACATAACTCGAATTTATCTTTTAGAGGATTTCCAGACAAACGGAAATACTTCCCGCTTGATAGAAACTCCTTCGATATATTCTTTATTAGCAACTGATCAGTACGATGTCATTGAAAGCATCTTTACCATGCCTCATAGAGAGACTTCATGGTTTGTTCTAATCCAAAATCACCTTAATTTTTCCACGAAGACGCAACTCTGAAGACGGTCATCTTGGCATTAATTTATCGAGATTGCAGCCAAGAGAAATATTCATCTTCAACTTCACAACATTTTGCTGTGCATCATGCAAACTTTGAAATTGAATGTATTTTATCATATCTCCTGTGATCTGCTGAAAATATTCTCAAAAATATAGGGTGGTTGCCAAATATGTAATTCTTAAGTGCAGCAGAGATTTAAGACTAAACTTGATATTTTAAGGATATTTCCGATCGAAATCAGAAGAAATATTGAGAGATTTTATTAAAAATCCTGGATTAGTTCGAAATAACTGCAATACATACTATTGTTTTAGCGAGTAAATAAAAATGCTTCTCATCCTAGGTTTGAATAAAAATGCCCTTTATGATTCAGTTTTGAAAATTCTCTCTCAATTTTCCTTCGAAAATCATCTTTCAAATCAATGAGAAAGTTTAGAGTTGGATATTTAATGAATTTTCAACGGATCAAATAAAGTTTGAAAAAGCGCTGATCATTCAGATACACCAGACACCTAAAGTTTCTTATCATTTTCCGAGGTGAAAATCTATTATCGCCATTATAGAACAACTAAATTCTCATTGTTAATTAAGATTGGTCCAATCAAATAAACCAAATGTTTGGAGAAATGAATATTTTCTTGAGCTTCAAAAACAAGAATTACGAAGCAACCTACCATGAAAACATCGACTGCTACTTAACAAACGTTATACAAGCTAACATTCTGGTTGTGATAATTGCAGTGCCATTCTTACCTTTCCATCAATACCTGAACTTTCAAAATGACAAAATTCCTTTTTCATTAAAAATTCAGAAGCTCGTCATAAACACATCGATATACATGGTTTTAGCATTAGTCGCATTGGTTGTTTGGAAAGCTAGGGCTCAATTTAAAAGGCATACAAGGGCGACACGGTGGATTTTTGACATATTTTACAATATTATCGCAGGTTACCTTGCCTACCAGTTTTGGACATCTGGCGTGTCTGTGACTGATCCATTGGCGCGATACTTAAGCGGGTGGAATAATTGTCTAATGCTTGCAGTGCTGCTTAGCTCGATTTCTCGTTGGTATATGAAGCTTTCAGCATACTTGATTGTGGTTCTGCGCATTGGTATAAGCACATATATGATAACATTGAAACCAGGTGCTCTTGTGACCTCGATTCAAATGGTCGTTCTCTTAGTGCTGGTCACCTACACAACTGAAAGAGATCGAAAAAAGCATTTTATTGAAAAGCAGAAACTAGACGAAGAAACGAAGGTATTTAGAGAAATATTCGATGAAACGACAGAGGGTGTTATCATCTATGGTATTCGAGAAGGAATGATGTTTAGCAATTGGTCAGCACAAAACTATCCCTGGTGGAATAATCAACTATCAATGGAGGAAAACTTAGGAAAAATCATTTTAAAAGGATTCAAGAAAAGACGATATCTTCCTGTCAAAATGGTATAAATCTATTTCTTAGAGCAAAAGTATTCATGATCTATTTAGGCCTTAGAACTAGATTGCCAGATCCAATCAATGAATCATCTTGATTTTTGGACATTCTTTGAGAATTTTACAAAAAACATTGAGAAAACCAACTCTCAGGAGCTACATTCTGGCAATCTCATGGTGCTTACTGGCAACACAGGGGAGAGCGCGGGCAGTGAGAGTCCTACCGAAAGTTGTGTTTTGGAAATCAAGATTATGTATACGATCTTCAAAGAAAAGCCTGCCTTGGCATTGATCTTTTCAGATATCACCGAACGCAACCTCGTAACAGTGCTTCAAGAAAATAATAGCTACAAAGACCGTCTCCTTGCTTCCGTTTCTCATGAGCTAAGGACTCCGCTCAACGCGAGCATTAACTTCACGACGGCAGCTATTGAGCATCCTGACCTTTCTAAATCGACAGATGTAAGAGAGAACTATTTGCTACCTGCATTGAGATCGAACCAGCTTTTACTTCATCTGATTAATGATATCCTCGACTTCTCTCAAATGTCGGCAAACAAGCTCAGATTAGTTTATGACACCTGTAACGTCGGAGAAACACTTGATGAATGTATGAATCTTATCAAAATTCAAGCAACAAAGAAAGGGATAAAATTACTCACTACCTACGAATTTGAAGATGATAAACCGGATTTCTGTACCGACCACAACAGATTGAAACAGATCGTAATGAATTTATTGAGCAATTCATTGAAATTCACGCTGAAAGGGGTTATTCAACTCTCCGCAAAGATAGAATCTGACTTGGATATTGGAGGCAGAATTCTCAAGATCTCTGTAAAGGATTCGGGAATCGGGATCTCAGATGCAAACAAACAAAAACTGTTTAAAGCGTTCGAGAAAATTGAATTAGGTGACAGAAAATCGCTGAATTCACAAGGAGTTGGGCTAGGGTTGGTAATCTCAAATAACTTGGTGCTGATGCTGAGTCCGACATTGCAAAATAACGGGATTAAAGTTGATTCTGAAGTTAATAAGGGAGCAACGTTCTCCTTCTGGATTGTTGAACAGGCATTAAATCAGGAAACAAACCTCATAGGCTATCAGTCGGAAGATCTAAATTCTCAAATGGATGAACACCTCAGAGATTCTGAAAGAGCAGATACTGACAATAACCTCCTTCCCAGACAAGCGGATTATTCCCTCAATCAGCTGACGGAAAAAATCCCATTTGTTACCGTGACGTCTCAGCCAACCGATAGAATTCAATTCCAAGCACAGCAAACTCACATTTTAGTCGTAGATGATGATGTTTTCAATATCTCAGCACTAGAGATGGTTTTGGGAAAGTTAGGATTTACCTGTGATACCGCATATAACGGAGAGCAGGCGATTCACATGGTGCAAAAGAAAAACCAAGAGTTCCGATCGGGTAAATGGGAAAGCCAGTATCGATTGATTTTCATGGATTGTAATATGCCTATCATGGACGGCTTCGAGGCATCAAGAATATTGAAAACAATGGTTAAATCAGGTGAATTGGAACCTATTGCAATCGTCGCTTGCACAGCGTTTACGAGTGAGAAAGAGAAGCAGCGTGCTGTTGAGGTTGGGATGGATGGATATTGTATTAAACCAATGAATAAAGAGAAAGTTTCGGAATTTGTCAAAAAATACCTGCAACTGAAAGGTTAGCTCTAGAGGATTTTTTTTATCGTCAGCATGGAAAATCAACTATTGCTCCATAAGGGTACTACAATACTACCACATGGAATTGTTAATGATTCTATGAAATCATATGATAAGCATATGTGTATTCGCTCATCTCTTCTTTCCATACTTCGAAAATCTTTGTTCAGATTGTGCCATATACTTTCTACGTGTTGTGTAAAGTTTTCAAAATGACTTAAAGACTATCTTGGAACACACTAACTATTTTTCTTTTTTGCTTGGCTTCGATTCACCAAAATAATCGCGGCTCATCACAGCAAAGAAACAATGTCATTCAATTGACCTGTTTACCCTCTTGTTATTCTCACTCACTAAATAATTTCATTGTTATTTCTAAATAAATATTTTGATCTGATCGTATGGTATTATTGATGAATAACTTACCGGATCAAAATAATTATTTGAATTATTGATGAATCCTCGAACCCTGGAAATCGAGCAGCTCACACTTACCAAGTCCCAAATCGAACCTGATAAGAAGCTGAGCTGGCTCTGTTTGCTGCTCATTTGTTTATTTCTCTTCGGGAGATACTATGTTCATGATATGCCACAAGCAATTGAAAAGGAATTACTCGATTATCTTGGCCTTTCAAATCTGCAGTATAATCTCCTATTCTCAGTCTATTCCGTCCCGAATATGATACTCCCACTGGTTGGAGGATACATCATCGACAAACTCGGAATTCGCTTCAGCGTTTGTCTCTTCAGTTTACTCGTTTTCATCGGACAATCATTTTTCTTTCTCGGCATTTATCAAAAAAGTTATTATTGCATGATTCTCGGTCGAACTATCCTTGGATTTGGTGGCGAGACTCTGCCTATTGCCAAGGCCGTCGCAATAATCAAATGGTTCCCAGTTCACGGACAAGCTTTCGCATTTGGTCTCGCAATGGCTGCTACCAAGCTAGCTGGGATGTCTAACAGCTTCTTAACTCCCAGGCTATACGGTTCGACTAAGAGTCTTAATTTTGTAGCCATTATTGGGATCACCGCTTGTATCCTTTCCGTAATCGCTGCCGCATTTTTCAGCTTTCTCGACAGAAAAGCTGAAAGAGAGAACCCGAGGATGAAAAACCTCGAGGCTGATCGGTTGCGAGGTCAAAGCTACGCAATCGGACTTAAAGAAATCGCGGCTTTTCAGCCAGCTTACTGGTATTTGGCTGCTTCAGCAGCTCTTAGTATGGGGTCATTTTTCGCTTTTTTAAACCAAGCAAACGCATATTTGCAGCTTCGTAATGGAATGACCGCTGTCGAGGCGGGAGGTCTCCTCACCATTCTGGTTTACTTCGTTTCGTTGGTACTGTGCCCAGTCGCAGGTATCATCGCAGATAAATATGGTCATAGAGATCGAGCGATAATAGTGATGAACTCGACCATAGTGCTCAGCTTGATTTTCCTTCTCGTCTTACCAGATTCGACTCATAGTCCACTTTATTATATTCCTTTTGTCGCCTTTGGAGCTTATTATGCGTTTGGACCGGCTAATAATTGGTGCAGTGTTCCTCTACTTGCGAAATATGAAGAGAGCGGACGGGCGTTTGGTGTGGCTTTCTCTATTTTAAACATTACACTGTCATCAATGCCAATATTTGTTGGATTGCTGCAGGACAGTGCTGGATCGCCTCATCAAGGGTTTTTCCGGGCGGTGGTGTTGCTTGCGATGACCGGGCTCTTGGAGTCATCCTTGCTGTCAAAATGAAAATAGCGGATAAGGACGCTCTTCTCTCGAAGGTATACAATAATGAAAATAACCAGTCCAAAGAGCCCGAAGAGATGACGACTGAAGACGCACCTCAGTAAATTGGAAAATGAAGTAGTATCAGAATTATTTATATTTAGAAAACAAATCTATTATGTCAAATTTAGCTGTTATAAGAGTGTATTTCGTTATTAGTTAGTGCAAGCACGCCTCATGCTCAATATTAAGTGCTTCCACCTTTAAAATTTTCGCGATGAAAAAATTTGCTAGTTATTTATTATGCTATTATTTATTCTCTCATCAGCTGCTGAGATATTCCTGTTGACGAGTCTATTCAACCGCCATTCTCCACTCGATGTATGATGTGGGTGTGCGGCTGAGATTGGTTTAGAATTTCAGTGTGATTATTTCAATCAATTTTGGGCAAGATCTCGGTTTAAGCAAGATATCAGTGCAATCCTGTGTCCAGAGACCAAGGTATGGAGATTATCCAGTTGGAAAATGGCATATCCTACTTATTTCTCTCAATTACAGAGCCAATACTTCATTTAGTATTTAGATATAACCGCTATGAGCGTATTACGGGAAAGAAAAGACACAGTGCTCCATAACGAAATTTAGAATCGAATGAGAAGACTTTCTTTGTCGTATTGAAGAAAGTTCGGCAATCCAAACATAATTAACATATGTATCTAGTAATGGCTTTTATGGATCTATCCCCAGTGACTGTTTAGCATCATCTTTCTCTAAATTTCACAAAAATTGAGATGGGTCAGCAGCTTTCCTAAGTTTCGTTATCAAGTTATGTGTCTCTGTGCTAGTATTAACACCAACTACAATGAAAAATTCTCTAATCTATATGTTTTGCCAATTTTAGTTAAGATCTGAATTAGCTTGACCGGCTCGTGCGTGGTATTCATAGCTATATTATGGAGACGGAAAACTGTCTGTAACAAGACTCCTCCTCCTTCCATCTACATTAAGTCACTATGAAAGCCTCCTTTTTTGCTGCGTTAGAACCCTTTAATTTGTCCCGCACGAGCAAACACACTCATCTTTGAAGTAGGAGACGACTGAGAAGATTAACCCCAAAATGAAAAAAACTGATTTTTAGCTACCAAGAAGTTCAGCAGCTTATTTCAAGAAGCTGTTCCAAAGTTATTGATTAAAACGTTTATTTTTGTAATTTGATCTAAGAATTCAGCGGCGATGAATAAAAATAATTCCACTGTCTTTAAATGCTGGCTAAATTAATTGTATCATTCTCGAATCAGTAAAAACTTATTCGCAGTAATTTATCAAAAAGAATCAATTTAAGTATAGAAAAAATATAATTGACAGAGAAAATGTTTCTCAAACAACACCGAGATAGTAGTATCGATCCTACGTCTACAAGCAAAACCACCAAACCTCAAATTGTGACGTTTCTATGTTTGATAATCCTTCACACAATCTTTTGGTGGCTATTCGAACTCTATTCGAATGAACTCTATGCTTTTTTGGTCATATCGATCTTTGTAACGTTGGGAATTGACTTTTCAGAGTACCTCATCCCCAATAAACCCAAGACCTATAGAGCCATATGGGGTGGAGCTTTCCATGCGGTTTTCCTCGTGATGCTCCCAAAATACGCGCTTTTGGCCGTCTGTTTGAACTTCGTGGGCTTCTGGACTACCGTTCAGGTCCTTAACACGCCATGGGAGGTTTCTTGTCTCATCGTATCTAATTTTATTGGATGGGCAGGCTGCTATTTCTACTATCAGTATTGGTTTCCTGCCATTGGATATCCCGATGACGTGAAATATATCAAAACATATTTTGGTGATTCTTTTTATTATTACCAGCTTTTGCTTGCGATAGTGTTAGGGTATTGGATGTCAAGGGTTGCTTTGATTGCTAAAGGCAATGAGAATAAAGCCCGTATGATTTATGAGCAGAACCTGCTTACCCTGAATAAAAATCTCGAGGAAACGAATCAGAAGCTTTTTAAAGCGAACAAAGAGTTGCAAGAAGCGCTTTCAGAGAAAGAAAATTTCATCTTACGGTTTTCTCACGAAATCAGAAATCCTCTAAACAGTTTGCTTGGAAATGTCGACCTCTGCCAAGAGTACGCAGAAGATGAGCAGTCAAGACAGATGCTAAGCGAGGCCAAAGTGAGCGGAGAGATTCTTCTTCAGCTTCTCAATAATATTCTCGACACTGCCAAAGTCTCAGCTAACCGGCTTGACCTGTCAATGTTGTACCAAGACATCAGGAGTTTCTTAGAAAGAGCCTGGGTTGTTTGCTCCGAAATTATTCGGCGGAAGAAGCTATATGGATGTCTCTCAGTAAATATAAATGTACCGGAGATTGTAGAGTTTGATTCTCATCGGCTGATGCAAATACTGATAAATACGGTTTCTAATGCATCAAAGTTCACGGACCATGGATACGTGAAAGTATTTGTCGATTTCGAAGAAGGGCCTGAAATATGCCCAGAAGATATGAAGCCAAAGCACGCAGACTCTTATGGCCAGATTGAAGATTGTCGGAACCGCACAGAACAGCTAATTATGCTCAACCAAGACGAATTTTTAGAATATCCTGAGCAGAGGTATGAATCCTTGTCAACGGGTAAAAAGAAGTTTACTGAGGACAGAGATTTCCATGTAAAAAGAACTCGGGAAGACTCGATCCACACACCAAGGAAACCGGATATTATGCTAAAAGAGAGAGTATTTACTCCAGATCGAGCTAATGAGGGTCCAAAAGATGGCTATTTACGTTTAGAGATCGTTGATACTGGTTGTGGCATTAAAAAGAATGATCTTGAGATGCTGTTCACAAAGTTCAGTCAAGTTAGCGATGAATCTTCGAAACGGCAAATTGGGACGGGGTTAGGCCTTTGGATTACTAAAGAAATTGTAGAATTGATGAAGGGGAAAATCGAAGTTTTCTCAGTTCCAAACCACGGCACTGTGCTTGTAATGATGCTAAAATGCAAATCCGGTCAACAACTTCCAAGGGCGCAGAATCACAGTCAGGCAAATGCACAAATACCAATGTGTGCTTTGATAAAAAGAGCATTGGTTGTGGAGGATATCCCGTATAATCAAGAAATTAACTGCAAGTTTCTTCGAAAATGTGGAGTAGAAGAGATATTTGAAGCGAGCAATGGAGCGGAGGCGCTTGCTCTCTATACCGAGAAGGGCAGAGAATATTTTGATCTTATCTTGATGGATATTGACATGCCTGTCATGGATGGGAAAATCGCAACGATGCTGATACGTCTTCATGAGGCAAACAATGAATGGAGACCGACTCCTGTGGTCTTTTTAACGGCGTTTTCTGAAGCAAAAATGCAAAAAGAACTGCTTGATCCGAACGGAGTCTATAAAGCAGACCGCTTCTTATCAAAGCCAACTTCTCAGGACATTATCAAAAGGACGCTTGTAGAGATAGCTGAGAAGCTTCAGCAAAGAAAGAGAAAATTACAACATAATGCGACTCACAATCTAAGAGGGCAACCAAATGACTTGGGTTTCGGAGTCAATAAATTGGTGCTACTGATAGACGACGATCCATCTAATCTTTCTATTCTTTCTAAAATGCTTGTGAAATGTGGCTACAGGGCTTTGGAGGCGTCAAATGCAAAGGAAGCGTTGGAATTGTATGACGAGAATTGTAGAAATGTTAATCTCGTGTTGACGGATTGTGAGATGCCTGGAATGAATGGGATCGGGGTGACCAAAGAGATTATTGCAAGGCATAGGAGAGCTCAATTAGACCAGAGTCTCGTAATTTATGGGATTACTGGTAATGTAGTGCCTGAGCATAAGCTAGAGTGCCTGAAGGCTGGGATGAGGGATGTACTAGAGAAACCGATCACCTTTGATACTCTACGAACGCTGATTTTAAGAAGTAATAATATATTTCACGACATAATCAGATATTGAATGCCAGGTTTTTTGTTAGTTTGTGTCTTTAAATCTTTGCTGAATATTAATATATCTTGTTGAAAATCCCAAAGCTCAAGATTGAGCAAGATCCGATGGACATCACTCAACTTAAGTCACCTTGACTTTGAGATTCCATCTTATTCTCTAATTTCATATTTTTCTGTTTTTCTTTTCTAAATATCATTAGATTCCTCCTCAAACCAATTACTACCAAAAAAATGTCATGTAAGTGATAACTTATGATTCTGAAGGCTCAGTTCAATGAGCTCCTAAAACTACCAGAAACAATCGGAAGATCAAGTTCTTTGTTTAAAACATTCTGCAGTATTTTTACGTCTCACATATATTCACGTACATGCACGAATTTATACACAATAACTCAATTGTAGCAATAAATTAGCTTCGAAAGTATTCGAAGAAAAATTGTACAAAAGAACTAGAAGCTTCGCTTGCATTGATATTTCTTTATTTTTGTTCAATTAGCATGAACCTTGTCTAATTTTAAATTATCTATTATCTTGGTAATCTTTTTTGATTGCCGGACCAAGGAGCCAGTTTGACACTTTCAAGCCTTATTATTAAAAAGTGCGTTTTCATTCACAATAACATATCGCGCTTTCTGTAGCAGCAGACTCCCAGGTTGGAAAACCACGACATTCAACCCTTGCCAAAATGCCACAACCCTCGTTGGGGAATCTACTGACTTGATCACCTTCATGTTTTTATCAGTCAGCATGAGCTTGCCATAGGAAATCTCCTCCGCATAGGTCAATTTCCCGAAAAATGCCAAGGTTCTTCCATCCTTATACCCTTTACACAACATTACGAAATTCTTCCAGTTCACATCTTTCACCTTCATCAAGCTCCTCTCGGTGACATTACACTGTGATCCTCCGAATATCTCCCATTTACAGCAATCGATTTCTAGCTCCAGATTCTCATTTGTAAACTTTCTTATCCCGTATATTGCGTTCGTTTCTTCAACATATTGGACCATTCTGAAATCAAAATCAAAGCCACGGTAGTTCAGTAGTCTACTGCCCACTATTCTCCATGTTTTATGCTCAATTAGAAACAGATAGCAGTTGACTGTTGCTTCGATAGATGTAGCACCTATAGCTAACTGGTTGCGGCCTGGGAGATTTATCATGGAGATTATCTCGCCTTCGTCGAGTTGTTTTAGAGTAAATGGTTCCAATTCGAAAAAATTATTCATGCTGAATCGGTTAACGGACTCGTTTTGCGCAATTAACAGCTCATCGAGTTCTTCTAAGGGACAGAAAGCTGTTATTCTGCTCGGAAGTACGGTGCTGTATCTCTCCTTAAAGGAAGCGCCCCATTTGAAGATAAATATTTCTCGGTCGAACACCTGCACAAGAAGCTGCTTGTTTTCGATTACAGCGTAATGCGACTCGATTATGATGTTGCTGCGTCGACTCGTATACAGATTTTTAAAGCAGATTGGTCTGAGGGTTCTCGCGTGAACGAGGACTGCACCATTGGATGAAACGATATTAGAATGGATTCGTATTTTTCCGGCAAGAAGTATAAGAGTGTTGTGCTTTAACAGTGTGGAGTATTTAAGTTGAGAAAAGGGATGCAATGAAATTGTTTTTAGAGGTTTCGTTCGATTGTCATGCTCGACTACTGTATGAAACATTATTATAGTGAATTCGAAGATATCTCAACTTTATTTGATCTAATATGTTTATTCTACTCTTGATCATAGTAGGATTTCAAGACTAATTCAATCTTTGAGAACACATCCAACAAAAGGATACGGATGTTGCAATGAGCTCGAAGCTTCTAGTTAAGCTGTTTCCAAAGTCTGATGAGAAACACAAGAAAAGCGGAAGGTAGTGGAGATACAAGCACCCAGTTGCAATAAATACGTCGTCTATTTAGCAGGCAATCCCTGGTTTTGAAGCAACTTATATATAAAGCGTCGTGACTTTCTTTGAATTCCAAAGGCTGTTAAGAGATAAACCATGATTGGAGAGGTTTAAAGAAGTGCTCAAGAAAAAGATTCGGGATACTGGGTTTCCTCGAGTTTTTTGGAAGATTCAAGCTCCCAGCGTCAATGTATTATGTTGTATCTAGAGCCTGCTGGAGGACAGGAGGAGATGTCCTTAAATACATTAAATGAAGATTTTTTGAGTTCTATCAAAGGACTTATAGTTGGATTTTAATTCGAACAGACTCAGATTTAATAGAAAGAATTTTTAATCAAAACTGGACTATTAACGATCCATTCGAAGGATAAAAATTTCGAAGTTTACAATGATTAAACAAAAGATTCTATTAATTTGGAATCAAGAAGAATAACAATCTCGCTTACCAGAAAAATTAACTTAAATTATGATTCTTGCAGACCTAAAAGCTGCTAACTAGGATTCGAAAGGGCCTATAAACCATCAGAAAATGTTGAGTCTGGCTCCGTTCCGGTAGTCTAAGAAGGGCAGAATACAAATATTGACTGCTTTTAGGAGGCATTTATTTCAAAGTAAGTCATCAAGCTTAATCGTTCCCTGTATAGATTGCCTTGAATTTTGAATTGTACTCTTCTATTTGCCTAATACCTCGATAATAAGTCTATCCCAACGAAGACTTTCCGAGCACTGACCATTACGCTACCAAGTTATTCTAATAAGATTCCCATCTTTCATAAGAAGGAATAAGAGGCTGTCTCTCTGCTATGAAGCATTATATTGTCTAATTGAGCGACTCAATCACCACTGGTACAGGATCTGTAAAATTGTAAAGGATGGTTGATTTCAAAGGTTTCCGAGCCAATAAAATTTATTTCTTGATTAGATCTTGAATCATTCGAAGAATTACAGAAATAGAATATTTTGAAATTTGCCAAATTGGAATCAACTTATCTATAACTCCGCCTATCCTTAATGTCTCCCGTATTGAAAGAATTCGTCTCAAATAGCTTGCTAGTTTGAAGAGAATTAGTCTTAACTCACCCCCAAATGCCTAAAGGAAAAAAACCTTTTCGCTATATTTGTTAAGAATTCTAAGGTCCACCTTCGAATGAATTTAATTTAAAAAAATAAACTCAAATGAAAAAACAGCGGCTCAAGCCCAAAAATGGGTCAACGTGCTCGGACAACCAGATATATATGCCGCTCCGTTATCGGTTCAACGGCCTCTCAACGTCGTTTACTCTGTAATTAGATTCTCCCGCTTCTGTTGATAAAGTTTTCAGAGAAAAGAAAATACCACAGAAGAACGAAAACCCAGCGTTTACAAAGATTAAATCAGCTCATCTCAATATCGCAAGAAACGTATTATACTTTTTCATTTGTGTCTCATTTTTAATATTCCTGCGCTCTCGAAGACGGTTCAATCATTCCGAGCTGACAAGATCCTCGTTTTGGATCTCGATAATACTCTGATATGCAATTTTGTTCAGAAAGAGCCACATCCACATGGCACACAAGTGCAGGTTCGAAATTTCAGCGTATTGTGTTGTTACATATCAGATTAGCTCATGGTAAGAGGAGAGCTAGTAACCTGCTACGTGGTCAAGCGACCAGGACTTGAAAGGTTTTTACGCGAAATGAGCAAGTATTATCGGCTTTATCTCTATACGACAAGTTTACAAGAAGTAAATACCATTTATGAGTTCTCTATAAAAGCGTTTATTAAGTATGCATTGGGCACTCTGAAGGGAATTGGCATAAAACATTACTTCACAAAAATACTGTACAGAGATGATTGCTACTACGCAAAGGAAGGAGTCTGGCTAAAAAACGTGCAGCTTATTGGTGAAAGACCTGATAAAGTCGTTTTTATCGATGTATTTAAAGCTTTTTTGGAATATTGCTCATAAATTTAAAGGATTCGCGGAGGCAGATCCAGAATAATATCCATAACGCCATTCCCATTCGCCCCTTCCAGGGAAATCTGCAAGATCGAGAGCTGGAAAGGCTTATCCCGTTTTTAATATCGTTATCAGAGAACGTCGACGTGCGGCCGGTTTATATCCGATATAGACAGTACTTCACTCCCAGTAACGAGCCAGATCGACCATCAGAGCATCTTCAATTGGAGTATCGCAGCAGATCAGTGAATTTGCATACAAACCTCAGCAACAATTCCCTCTTCATGGCCAATCATCCCTCCTTGCAGAAAAACGATGCTCAAAATGACTCTTCGTTTGTTCATGAAGGGGATTCCTTACTAACAGACAATGTGACCCGGAAACTGCCGCCGATACGCACACTCGAAGCAAAGCTGTTAGAAATGTTCAAAGGAGAAAGCAAGCAGAAGGCAAAGTTTAGAGATAGCGATCAAATTCAAGAGATGCCAACCGAAAAAACACGTGCGAGTACGGTGACTAGGCGATCAAATCATTCGAAAAGGTTACTTTCAATCAATTACATTGAGGATAACAACCAAGAAGACTCCGAAAACGCGATTTTTCTCGAAGAAGAAGAGGAAGAAACGCGTATAAGCTTCCGTCGGTTCAACCTATGCTTTAGCAGTTACGTCACAAAGAAAGATCAGCTATTCGTGCAGAATTCTAAACCTCATTTAGATTTTTATACATAATTCAACGCTCTAAGGTGTTCAATTTCTCTCGTATGAAATTAAACTTTTCCGTCGTAAAAAATTGCGGTTATACGCATTATATTTATATTTTTGTTTCTCAAATCAACAACAAACGTTTCTTTTACGAGAACAAAGCTATATTATTCTCTCCTAATCGCCTAATGCCATAGAGAGTACCTAATTAAATGTCAGTAAGACGAAAATTTGTAGGGTAAATTTCATCAAAAAGAAATTAAAAAAAAGTTTGATTTGTTAGCAGTATTTGATACCTTTCTCAAGCAAACTTTACTAAAGAATGAATATAATGATACAATTTTTTCATACATTCACAGGAGGCTTCGCGTTGAGAATTTGGCGAAGCGGGTCCTTCATCGATTCAGCTACATTAGAGTCCTCGCAACTATGCCCTTTCTTCATCGGCTGATGACAAGCTAAGCAATATGTGGACTTGCATCTCGGACATCTGAACATGTTCTTCATCTTGCTCTTCGACATGTCAATCACGCACTTACATCCAGGTGTAAAACAAAGAACCATCTTGTGTGGTCGGCGGTTCACAAAATCCGTCACGTTAAGGTCGAAATATTTCATAATATTCTCTGAATTCGCCGCATGTTTCACAATTTCTTTTCGCTCTAGTTCATAATGACATTCTGGAATGAGACACCTTATCGGCACTTTCATATTGTCGATATGGTCTTGGATGTGGTCTCTCAGACACTCGCGGCAGAAGTAATGATCGCATGAGATCCTAGCGCCCTTTCTCTTCTTTTCTTTGCATTTTGAGCAAGGAATGAGGTCTTCTTCTATCTTTTTCAATTTAGTTGAGAGGAGATTAGTTCTCGAGTCTTTAGGCTGCTTTTCGAGGACCTCTTGGACGGGTTCTTCGGGCTCGTCCTTTATTTCTTCCATGGATTGAGGCAAATCGTTCAGTGATTTGGTAACTGGAAGAGGGAAGGCGTCGAATAGAGGCACAACCAGCTCGAATTGAATGCGGAACCATTCGTCTTCATATTGCTGCCATAAGCCTCGCATTTTGAGTTCTGAAGGGTGCTGCCAGACTTTACTCACTCGTGGATTGGCCCTTCGAACTGGGAGACTTGGCTGCGTGGTGTTTAAGATATTGTTAGCTGTGATTGGAGGTAATTTATTTTTTTCAGGAATCCGCTTGGGTTTAGGGATGTCATTGGATGACCGAAGACCACTAGGAGTAGTGCTGAGGTTTCGGGCTCTTGGTGGACCTTGCGTTGTCAGATTTTGAGATGGCTGAGTTTTTAAGTTGGGTTTTTGGGAGGGCTGTCCTGAGAGGAGAGAGGTGGAAACGCTTCTTTTTTGGGTGTGCGAGTTCTCTTGTGTGCGTGGAGGGCGCCGAATCGTCGATGAAGATGGCATTGGAGTATATATGATTGTATTTTTAAAAGTTTAGTACTGTTTATGAAGAGCGTCGAAAAATTAGAGTCGTTTAATGAAAAAGTGTCTGTTAAATCGAATTCATTATTTTCAAATTGCAGGTGTGTTTTCATATAAAATAAAATTCGGAGCGTGTTAATTTACAAAAGTCTGAAAGAGCATTTTTTTTTTTTGTTAATTAGCAAAACTATTATTCATGGCTCACAATTTGCAGAGCCACATTTATCCTCCATTCGTTTGGATTACTCAGTCCAATCTTCCGAAAATAATTATGAGAGCCTAATGCTTAGGCATACAGCATTTTCTTTCCATAATTAGTTGTAATAAAATGGATGTTGGTGGGATGAATTGCTGAAGCTTCGATGTCACTCAGATATTTGCTTATAAAGAGCGAATCTCACTTTTGATTCA
>ENA-UOTZ01000309-UOTZ01000309.1-compost-metagenome-genome-assembly--contig:-NODE-309-length-41690-cov-16.583544_pt1 | contig 41690 bp, 32 predicted proteins | sample MGYA00238144_ERZ746983 | MGnify/ENA primary metagenome ERZ746983 (study PRJEB28759, sample SAMN06268863) | compost metagenome | isolation source: single cell | place: USA: California, Emeryville, Joint...
CTATTGAAGGTCGCAAAAGCTATCTCGGAGTTCATTGGACTCTTGAGGCTAACAGAAACAGCATCAGAGACCAAGGAGCTTTGAATGCTAGATTTACCAATGCAAGTGGCCCAAATGAGCTGTTTTTGGATAGAAACAGCGAAAGGGTAAGCCAAAGACCCAGTGTAATAAACTACAGATATAAAATCGAAAAAAATGAATATGAAGAAGACGATGAGGATACTCGGGGAGGAATATTTTGCGGCATTTGCACGACGAGAAAAAAACTACCGAAAAAGCAGAGTTATGAGGACAAATATTACGTGGCTTGACTCAATGTCAATTAAAGTAATAAGAATTCAAGAGAGCGATCTATTCATCAGATTGAAAATCAGAGAACGTTAGTTTTGATAAGCAATGAGAATGGTTTTGGTAGGTTGGGTAGGTACTTTCGATGTAATTCTCTTATTATATACATTTACAGTGAGAAAGAATATTTGCACCTGAAAAGTCAACTTGAATACCAAACGACTCTTGAAAGTTTCATCAAGCTAGAAATACCTTATTCGATGCATTTCATGATTAATCGTTCAAAGGGAGCTATTTGAGACTCTTGAAAAGTTCAACATATTGTCAGAGTAAGGTTTATTCGCAATGACTAGTGGCTGGACCAAGATGTTACTTTTAAGAGAGTATCATCAGAGATTCCTTTCGGAAAAAAATGGCTTTCGAAGACTAACTAAATAGCAAATCACCTCTCAATAGACCCTACCTCTCTGGAGGGCGAAAAATAATTGTTTAGTAGTAGTAAAACTCTCAACAAACCAAAGCAATGCTGAACGAATTTGCAAGTTTACTTTACTTTCGCTTAGCATTTCTATATATATCTACATGAAGACATAATGGGTGTACTATTGCTTTGTATAACTAGATAGCATATCAAAATAACTTCCTAAATAGAAAATTTCGTAGTCTGCAAGTTTAAAGGGATTCAGAAATGATTAGTAAATGGATGTATAAAAAATTATTCCTATTGATCTTGGATAGTATTTGTTTAAAAAAAATTTCATGGAATGTCATGCTTTATTTCACAAGTTTAGCTTTAATTGAAACATCTATTTCAACTATCACATTCCTATTTAAGAAACACCTTTGCTATTGTAAATTAGAGGTTCAAATTGACCAATTTTGTTAACCATTCACTATGTATTCTTCTTTATTATTCAAAAGTTATGACATATTTCATCTATTTACTCGTATACCTTCGAAGCAGATTTCAAGAATGTTGCAATTACTAGAATACCTCTTATTGTTTCGGGTTACTTATCTGATTTGCCTTTCCTGTTTTTGCAGCTGGTTCCCTCGATACCTTATCCTGGATTATTTCAAATTTTTTTCTAAGTATTTTGTTGAGTTTTGAAAAGGAATCTCATATTTATTTTATTTAAATTTTCAATTATGAATTTCAAGTCTTTGAATAATTAATAAATCAAAATTTTCTCTGTATATAGAAAACAATCTCTCTAGAGGCTCATTAGCTTATTTCGCTAAAAATTCCTGTTTTGTCCCAATCCAAGGAGCAAAAATCATCCGAATTATGTAGAGCTGCCCATCACTCCGACAACAAAAAATTAACTATTCATAGCAGCTATCTTATCTAAGTAATAATACATTCAGACACTCTTCCGCAGAAAAGTAAAATCTGAATTCTCCGAATCTATATATCATACATATTTACCCATAAGAAATGTTGGGAGGAAAACAACGCATGAAAAGAAAATAACTCATTCTTCATCAGGATCTAAAATATCTGACATATTCTAAATAAAGAACATCTGCATATCCATTCTTTTTTACAATGACCATGATTAGAAAGCACTTGCAATCTTTTTGAAAAATTGAATTTGCTGGCAGATGGAACTATATGAATGAATAAAAATATATGAGAAGCATGCAAGTAAATATATTTAATTTGTGGACTTTGACTTAGACTTCTCCTTCCTCAGGACAGGACGCTGATATTTAGTCTTTGTATTAGTTTGTGTTAGATAAAAGAGATCGATGCGGTATTCAGCATCATTAAATTCAAATTTTACAATCCGAGTGAGGTCCAGTTTATGAGCTAGGTTGTCGATCATGAGAGATATTTCCTCTGGATAAGCAGTCCAGTCATCTTTCAAAGCCCCATAACTCCATCTCGGTGCACTGCTCTCGTTGAGAGCCTTTTTTGCAATATAATTGACGGCTCCTGTTTCTTTGATCATTGCAATTCGAGTTATTGGGAAAATGACGTGAGTTTTGCCGTCTACCGTAACTTCCATTGACTGATTAGAACTAATTTGCTTATAAGCCATTTCGATTGTAGACTGTAAATCTTCTGGATATCTTCTCCAAGTCGGTTCTGTTGGAATGTCGTCATTTCTCCAATACCATTCCCCTGTTAAATCATAAGAATCGGAATTGAGTGTCGGAGCAACGGATTCCATGCTTATTATGGTTTGATATCCTTTTCCTTTCAAGGTATAATTTGAATCAGAAATTATTCCTAAGTTATGTTGAAATAATAAAATGATATCTTGATTATGACTCCTCACATCAGCCGATAAAGTTTCCAAACGAATCATAACTTTTGCCGACTCATCCGCTCCATTCATGCAAGATAATTGAGTCACCATCAATGTAATTAATTGAAGAGGGTCAAATATTTTATTGCGCGTTCAAATTAACCCCTATTCATTCGAGTTTCTCAATACTCCTGAGACAAATAAATAGCGATTGCTTTAAAATGAAAACTTTCCATAAATTTTTCGAAAAGTCAAGTTTGGTTCTGGGGAGGGAAATGCTCACCCCAAGTTGTTGTAGTATTAGCTTATTTTGTTTTTAAATTTTCATACCAATAAACATTTTTTTCCCATAATGACATGGTTGCGAATATATAAGCTCAGCTACATTTCACAACAATAACAATAGCACTTTTGTAAAATAAAAAGTAACAAATTAAAATATAGATATAAGAGGATTCTAGCTCACTTCACAAAAACTAATATCCTAATCAAAATCCGCTGTCATAGTCAACATCAAAAGTTTTATTTAAGGCAAAAGCAGGGTTGCTCACATCCCCGTGCTTTGTGTCTCCAACTTTCTTAACCCAGCCCATAAATTTACTAAGTGTGGTAAAACGTAAGGGGGAACAAAGGGGAATAAGAGTATTACTTTAAATTTTGGAGTTTCTTGTCGACTTGGATGAGCTTATTTTCAAGCATCGTTTTTATTCCCACATAATAAGATTTCCTATTGAAAGTTGATTCATTTGATTTCAAGAAAATGAGCGTTTACATTTCGTTCTGTATGTCGCTCGCGGAGAACTCCTTATCGAAAGAGGCAATATCAGCTAAAATTTGATTCTTTTCATTCATCAAGTTTTGTATCTCTAGTTTCATCTGTTTTTCAATGCCAGCATTTTGAGTGCTGAAGACTTCTTCAGACTTTTGGAATGGCAGTTGTGACCTTCGGTTATCATCTTTCTCAGGATTGACTTTGAATTCTTGATTTTGGAGATCGACTCTTGAAGGTCGGCCTTCCTTGCGCAGTTGGCCTCTTGTGTTTGGCAGCTCTCTTGAATATCTCTGCATATCTGGAGTTTTTGTAGGGAACTCAGTGTCGATTGTCATTGACTCATTTGCGCTGAATTTTTTTGCGCTTCCGACTACACTTTCATGTAAATTAGGACCTATTGTGGATTTCTCGCTCTGGATGGTACGAAGTTCATTTTCTTTTTCCTCTAATTTGCGAGTCAAATGCTGCTTGAGGGTATTTAATGATTCCAAAGTCGTCTCTCCTTGCATCTATGAAAGTACGAGTAAATTATTAATTCCCAACTTCAGAAAGTAGGCTAGAATACTTTTGCAAGTTCTTGTTTGGCGCCCTCAACTTTGGCCATTAATTGTGTCAGCTCTCCATTTAATTGGAATTTTTTCGAACTCAGTTCTTTTATCTCAAGGTTCTAAATATTTGATTTAGTTCAAGGGTTCGGCTAGGCAGAACAACTTACTTTTTTATGCAAGTCTTCATTCATTTTCTGCAATCTTGTCTGGATTCCATTTTTGATGTCTTGCAATGAGGTTTGAGGGGTGATCCAGTCAGTATTTCCTGCTAATTTGCTAAGTTCGTTATTCACTCTCTCTAGTTCTTGGGTTCTCTCAAATTTTTCTTTTTCAAGTTGCTTCACATTATTTATGAATTTAGTTTCTTCTGAAAATGGATGAAAAAATGTTACCCTGAGTCGCTCGTTCATCTTGCGGTTAAATTGATCACGATACTTCTGCAATTCTTGAGCCATCTCACTTTCTATGAGTGTCTTATCTATTCGTTAAAATTTGAGCTTAGTTAACTTAAAAATGAGACTCACCAAGGTTAAATTGCTCATCTTTTGCAGCCTTCTCTTTCTGCCATTGGGCATTGATATTTTCGAATTCCTCAAGTGCTTTTTTCTCGAGTTCTTCTCTTCTTCTTGCTTTATACTCTTCGAGCTTTGCGTCTACTTCAGCCTTCTTCTCTTCCTTCTGACGAGCAAGTTCACGCTTGAAATCTTCCAATTTTGCCAAGTACTCCTTCTCCATCTGCATTCGATATGTTTGTTCTTCATTTTTGAGACGGGATTTTCGCTCATTTTCTCCTACTCTTTGTATCATCTTGAGCTCTGCGTCAAAATTGGCTCTTTCTTTCGCTTTCAGATCTTCTAGGGAGGTTTTATATCTCTCTATTATCTTTTCCTTTTCTCTTTCAAATTCCTCTTCTTGCTCTCGTATGAATTTTTCCTTCGCTCTTTCGAGCTCAGAAATCTTTTTGCTTGGAGACTCAGCATCATAATTTTTTTCTTTGTGTTCAAGCTCCTCCTTCAATGCTTGAACTTCTCTTTTTAAATGAGCAATTTCAGCCTCATGAGCCTTTTGTAAATTATCCTGATGTGTCTTCAGTTCCCTATCCTTTTCACTTTCTAATGCTTCTCTCTTGACTCGGAGTTTTTCTTCATACTCTTGGCGGATTCTTTTGAGCTCTTCCTCGTTTTTCTTCTCGAACTCTTCCTTCAGGTTGCTTTTAAGAGTCTCAAGTCTTTTTTGGTTCTCTTGCTTGAGAAGTTCTTTCTCTTTCAGCTTTTGTTGATGGTAAGCTTCTTCCTCCTTACGAAGCTTGTTTTCCATCTCAGCGCAAAGACTTTGTATATTTAGTGAGTATTCGAAATCGATTTCTTTTAGCTTGGCTTGATAGTTGTCATCAATCTCTTGAATCTTTTGACTATATTCTTTTTCTTTCATTCCTCTGTATTCTTGGAGTTTTTTATGCCTATCTTCCTCATTTTTCGACGCAGAATCTCTTGATTGCTCATGAAGTGTCTCCAGTATGTTGGACAAATCTTTGCTCTTCGTGTTCCCTCCTTGAGTACCTGCTTCAGGAGAGAGGTCTAAATTTTTGCCCGTACCAGGACTCTGAGTTTGGGTTGGTTGTTTTTTCTGATTTCCACTCATATTTTTCTTGGCTTTCTCTCGAAGATAAAACTCTCTATAATAGTCATCTAATGGATGGTCCCATCGACTTTGCTCGGTTTCAAAATTGACGTAGTAGATTTGACCGTCCTTTGTTTGGCAAGCCTTCCATGGACTTGGAAGTGGTGCTTTGAGACCTTCTACTGCAATATACAGGAGATCTGCGTCATTCTCCAAATCCATTCCCAGGTACTTGGCATATTCAAGAGTTTCTAATAAAAAGTTCGAATAATGCAATTTTTTTGGTATTGAATTACCTTGTTCGCTAGGTTGATAGTTTTCAGGATTCTCTTCTTCAAGGATAATGCTTCCTTCCTCTTGTTCTGGTTGATCTGCCATTTTGAACGAAATAAATCAAGCTTTTGTTTGAAAATTAAAAAAGAATTTGAATTTTATTCAATTTAATTCGTTATAGCAATGTCTGAATTCCTTTTAGATTCCGCTTGTCTAAAACTGGAAAGCAAATATTTCTCACACTTATCTTGTTGTGCCTCAACTATTTCAGTCACCTTGAGATTTTCTCTCACATTACGATAAGACTGGTAATGCTTCTTCAAATTATCGGCTTTCAGATATTGCCGAAGATAGCTGGCTATTTATTTCAATATATCATTTTCTCCTGCTTTGTGCGATATCGCTCGAGTCTAAATAATCTTCTCCTTTTCGTTTCAGGAGCAGAAGCCATTTATTTCCATGAATAATAATAAATAGTGATAATCGAAAAAGTGATGATTAATCATAAAATGAATTTGCCAACTCCACAAGAATATCCTTATTAATATCTCTCTGTGCTTATGAAAACTCATTTGACACTTATTTGCGGTGTTTGTGTGCTCTAAATTAATCAGAAACATCTCCGGGAGACATAGTTCCTTTTCTGTCTCTTCTCTCGGAGTCGAATATACTATTTCTATACCTTTCATAATGAGTTTTGTTTTTCTCCATAGATTTTTTCCTTCTCATGCTCTTAAACGAATTTCCAGTGTCGTTCAAACTCATCTTCCTTGATTTTAACATTATTGAAGTGGCCCGTCGTGATTTTCGGCGATTCATTTCGGATTTTCCTATCGTATCTAAGCGCCTCACGATTGACATTTCACTGCGGTATTTTGAATCGAGAGTCTGTAACCTTCCCAGACCAAATTTCTGGTCATCATCAAAATTTGACTTGAACCATATTTGACTTCGATTTCTTTTTGGTGGTATTGGCATGTGGTTAGGAAGGTTCATCTGAATACGTCCATCTGATGCTCTCCTTCCATTCTCTCTTGGAGGCAAGTTATATTTAATGCTTGGACTTTCTCGTACTGGAGGTCGAGTCTTTACAAATTCTTCAAACTCTCGAGTCCTAATCTCAAGTTGTTGTCGCACAATTTTTTTCTTATAAATTGCGCCCTCAGCATACTCATTAAGGTAACGCAAATTCTGTTCTTCGGTCTCCGCCGCTAATATCTTATTATATATCGTCTCCCAGAAATGGTTTCCTCCCATTGCTTCTCTCAAATTTTGCTGAAGTCTGTAGGCCGGATAGATAAGAAACGGGAGTTGAACCACTATTTTAGAAAATTGCTCGGGAGATATACTGTCTGACCTTTCAAGCTCTAAAAAATCAACCGCTATGATATGGTTGACGGGAAATAAGGGTTTTCCAAACCTCTCTTTTGCGAGGAACTCCATAATGATTTTCTTCGAGATGAATCCACTGCTTGCAAAATCAATCATATTGAAGACAAAGGAGACAATTTGATCGTGGGTCATAACATTGAAAATAGAAACACCCTTTATCCACTCAAAGAAATTCAATCGATCTTCGGCCTCTTTATCAATAAGGAAGTAGAGTCGTTCTAAATAGGGAGTAATGATAGAGCTTATTTCTTCGTTTGTGAGAGTATAGAAACTGTCAAGATCGATGTAACCACGTCCAAGCACATCAAGTTTTCTGAAGATTTTGAAAAATCGCTCGATATCATCGGTTCTAAACTGGAAAAATTTCATTAGCTCTTCTATTTTTGCATTCTCGAGAAACGATCTCACACTCTCTTCATGATATTTCGGAAAGATTTTCTTCTTTACAGTCGAAATTTTTTCTGAGATGAAATTTCCCATCGAAAAAAATTGATTTTTTGAAACTTTACTCAAAAATAAATTCTCAACTAGCAAAACTAATTTATGAATAAAAAGACAGCCAAAAGCAATATGGAACACCAAAGCATGATGGTGAATACTTTTTCAATACTCGCAGCACATTGCAACTCTATATTAGTACTATATGCTATTTGTATCATATTGATAAACGATAATAGATTTCTCTAAATGACACAGCAAGCTCCTGGTTGCTAAAAACTTTGGAAGTTTTGAAAGGCTAATATACCTAATATACTCACATACTTGGTCAATTCAATTTCCAATAATATTTCTGTAGAGTCTGTAAAATTTACTAGTTTTTCTAATGAACTATCTATCATAGAGAAAATAAGAAGAATAGCGCAAATGCACATGGGGTAAAACATGTTTGAAGTAATTTTTTAAAACCAACACTTTTTTCAGGAGTTGATTTCTACTTTGTTCTTCAGTATTTGATGAGAATCATAATCAAATTGTCAAAACATTCCAAATTTGGCATATATAAAATTTATTGATCGCTAGTTGACATGAAAGGAGAAAGCACAAACGTCAAAGAAAGAACTGTCTTCGTATCAGGGTTGCCATACGAAACTTCACAGGCTGAGCTTGAAGAGCTATTTTCCGAGTGTGGAACAATAACGTAATATCTCATACCGATGGTTTTTTTGCTCTAACTTCGATGTACTACAAAAGCCATATCAACGTTCCTAAATATCAAGATTCACAGAGGAACTTAGGGTATGCACATATTACATTTTCTGATGCTGCAGAAGCAAAAGAGGTAAATCACAACCTCAATTCAACTTTCTAATCTATTCAGGCTTTGAAACTGAGACGAAAGACAATAGGTACAAGATATATTGATGTACAACCTGCTAAGGGAGAGAAACCCAAAGTTATACGTAAATTATCTTTCTTCAAATATTATTCACCAGTTTCCCCATCCAGCAACTGATATTCCGAAAGATGAAATCACTCGCACAATTTTCATCAAGAACCTTCCTTATGAACTCACGGAAGATGAGTTGGGTGATGCTTTTAGACACTGCGGAGAAATCGAAAATGTCAGAATGATATATAACAGTGTACACAAGCATTTCAAGGGGTAACTTTTTTTGTTTCTAATTCTACATAAACTCACCTTGACAACGTTAGATTTGCGTATATCGATTTCAAAAAGCCTGAAGCTTCCAAGAAAGCTCTCGAAATGAATGGAAAAGAGGTTAAAGGTCGAAGTATTGTTGTGGTAAAATTATTATGAATGCAGTTCTCTCAACTTGATAGGATATTGAACGCAAAGAACGTAAGGCAGGTTACCGTTTAAACATAGAGGGAGAAGGAAACACCAAATATAACAATGAGTAAGTTTCACTTTAGAGCATTGTTAATCCTATGTATCTTTTAGAGCGAAGCAAATTATCCACAAAAAAATATCCAAGCAGAGAAAACAGGACGAAGTGTCTAAGATTAAAACTCTTACTCACAAAAAGAAGAAGGCAGTACAAAATGACGAAGAAGAGAATGATTAGAGCTTTGTTAGTTTAGGAAAGTTATGGTATTTTTAACTGTTGAAAATTCAAAATAGTTATTATTGCCGTAGTATTCATAATGTTGTGTATTGTGAGTGCAGAAGAGATTGAAGTTAAATAGCTTGTTAACAGATGAGATATTCGATAATTGAAATAAATTTATTTATTTTTTTAATCTTCTGAAGAGAGATATGTATGTAGTCACAGACATAAATAAAAGGTCAGCAATTAAGATAGTTACCTAAGGCATCTTATCATTAATAAATACCAAGAAGGATATGGCAACAAGCAGATATATAGGTGATGTGCGGTGCTTATTTTGAAAATAACAGTGTTGATAAATGACTTTGAGTACATATCTTATTGAACCAAGTATATATTAGATATGAAAGGTGTCGAATAATCGAATCTTCGCAGTCTGCTAAAATAAGGTTCACAAACCCAAAAAATATTTAGATAGTCCAAAGTTTTTCAAAGAGGGATTCGTTATTTCGAAGAGAATTTCTTATATCTTTGCGGTTTTATTGAATTAAATCACACAAGGAATTATTTTAATTGCCAATAAATTTACATGCAACTGTCTCCTTTCCACTAGTTACAAAATGAATTGGGCTAACTACAGAAATGCACTACACAATGAAATCAAGTCAGATGAGTTGGAGCTGGTAGTCGAATGTTTCCGAAGGCGTTGCGAAAATATCCTTCAAATTATGCACCTTGCATCAGAAATAAACAAACGTTTATGTCCATCACAACTTGAAGAATCAAGGATATTAATGTATAATGTCTGCCACTCTGAAAATTTCAGAAAATCTCAAGAAGATGCTCTACTAAAACAATACGCAGATTTTCTTGTTATAGATGTACAAATGAGAAAGTACTTCTAACATCTTTTGTTTTCATGATAAGTAACCTCTCTTATTCGCTAGGGTCATAGAAAAATTTACGACACAAATTATTGATCAATGGCTTTGCATAAAGCAGAAACTCTTACCTTATCATCTATGCACCGAGCTGAAACTATTTTCTGAACTTGCGTTTGAAAATATGCTAAGAAGATTTTCTTCAGGTCCAGTTGTCATAGTCGAAAGACTATTAGGATACGTTGCTAAAGAAAGCCGAGGTCAACTGGAACTTTCAATGGATTACTTAGCAAAAATGCTCAAGAATACATTCAAAGAACCTGCGGATGGCAGCATCAAACAAGATCACTGTCACAAAAATAAATCTTGTATTGAAGAGCCACTTTCTCTAAAAGAAGATGTTCAAGGAACTGATACGGAATGGTGCAATAAGGACTTTTCTGAGAACGCAAAGCAGGCAGAACTTTCCACATTGGTTGTGATAAAGAATTTTACAAACGAACAGTCAGAAGATAAAGGTCAAAAACTGAGTTCTCATCATCTTAGAAGAGTAAAAAATCCGATACAACCACATGAAGCAAAAAAAAATATCTTGAACAATACTGTAACAGATATGGCTACCTCATCAAATCATATGTTTTTGCAACCAATTAAGCTTAATCTAGCGAAAAGAGAGGCTAAAAGAAAGCAATGGACCAGCCTCCTCTTTAAAGATAGTTTAGGTAACTTATTGCAAAACATGGAAAAACATGAAAGTTCCCAGAAATTGACTAATGGAGTTTCGAATTGTGATATGGATAATGACGGAAGTTCACATGCAATTACTGACAGAACCTTAGGGAATCATCCCATTAATAAACAATTGTTATTGAAGCGCGACAATTCAATGAAGATAATACCTACTTTTCTTCGAAGAGATGGTGAACCAGAGCAACAGATCTCTAAGAAGCTTCTCGACAAGAAGACCGTGAACAGCGACGTAGGTAGTATGAGTTTAAACTCCATTGCCTCGGAAAATAATACAAAAATATTTGACAGAACTACCGATGGATTTATGGGGAAGCAGGCATCTTACTTGGACTTATATGGAGTTGTTGGAATCGATGTAAGACCGATAACCATTTTGAATCGTTCCAATAATAAAAGATATCAAATGGAAAAGATTTTTCAAGACCTATTACAAGCCAACTCGGGAATAAAACGTGCCCGTGATAACTATGAGGAAGAGTTTCAGCGGATGGCAGATAAGCTCGGTGCTCAAAGAACTGATTTAAACAAGTATGCCGAAGTGCAAAGTGCTCGTGGTACCTTAGATAGTTGCATGGTGTCCAGCAACGAAGAGTTCGATTCTAAGAATGATCTTGTTGATCGAAAAAGAGGCATCATTCCTCCCTTGAGAGATCTCCTAAACACAAGAAATGCTTCTCATGAATACGAGAAGAACCCAAGACCGGCCTTGACAGAGCGTTCAGGCAGAGAAAATTACTCAAAAATTCGAATTTTCAAAGGGTTTGGTTTGAAAATTCCGAAACTTGACAGGACTACGCACGAAAGCAATACTTCGATTGAAAACGCTTCGACAACCTTCATAAACAACACAAGTCGAAGTTATCGATGTCAAGAGATTGAAAATTGTCCTCCTTCGAGGAATTTAGTGAGTAGCAATAGTAATCTTTTCCCGGACATTCGCACTACACACAATCGAGCACGTCGCCAAAGCTTGAAAAAAAATATGAATCTGTCATGCAAGCCTAAAATCGAGAAATACCCTTCTTACAGTGAAATTGGAACCAGCAAGTCCTTGAGGAACATAGATGGATAATGATATCATCAAGCACCTGCATTCACCTTTTGCTCAAAGTTGCTGCCCGAGCCATCTCAGGGACATCCAAACTACTAAATTAAATAATACTTACTCAATATACACCATAAAAAATAAATTTCTTCCTTTTTGGTGTTGCATGATATCCACCTCAAGTTATGCTTTTATTGCAGTAGAATAAGTCTCGAATGGAAGATGTAGAAGTATAATATGAAAAATTTTGAAAGGAAGTCTTTCTGAGAAAAATTGAATTTAGTTTAGGAGTAGATCTCCCATTTATCACTTACCAATGAGAGATTTATAAGTTGTTCTGGTAAGATCAGGAATTACTCTATGTAAAATATGCCTGAAGTTGAGAGTAATGTAAAATGCTTCATTAATATTTAGAATTCATCAAGAGATTGGTTTGCGAAAATACGGAGCATATAATTCTAATGCAGTTTGAGGGACTCTTATCAGTAAGAAAATTCCAAATGAACAACAATCACTGAATTATAATCTTATTTGGAAATGATGAATTTATATGTGAAAAGAGTGTTTTTCTATTTATATCTCTTGCCAATAGCCCTACTATATATCTCACTGGATACCTCTCAGCATAGGTAAAATAAGTCTTCAACATTTGGATATTGAGATAAGAGATCGCAAAGTAAATGATTCATAAATTAATTGCTGTTAGTACGTGTTGACCATTATTAAATTTATATAATCAAGAAGTTCTCGCAGGTTTCAATTCGAACTCATAAATTTAAAGAAGTTACATGTCCAACAAAATCAAAAAGTAGCTGGTTGAGTTGCATAATTCTCAGAGAAGACCTCCATATCCTACATTTAGAATTGATTTCTAGCAAAGAACTGAATTGTGCTCAAATAGTTTAAATTTTCATTTAAAGTCAAGAACGATTCTTTTGTTATGAATTTGCTGAAAGGTGTTTTCATTTTCTAGTAGTCGACATCCAGTTCTGAAAATGTGTTAACAATAAAGAATTCTCGATCTCATCAGAAAAATCAGAAAGAACTAATTCCATAGATAATTATCATCAAAGAAGAAAACGTATGAAGAACATTGTAGAGCATCAAAAATTGGTTTTGATAAGTTCCGTTCTGTTAACTTTACAAAAGAATGCAGTCGTACAGAACAATATCAAATTGTTTGCTTTAAGATTGGATTAAGAAGATAATAAATCAAAATTTAATTGATCTGCGAGCAGAACTAAGTAAAATACAATCTCGAGTCAGAAGAAAGAAGTATGGTAGAATCAATCGATGCTTTCAAAACTATTCTCAAGGAAGGATGGCTCTCCAAAGAATCAAGATTTTTTAAGAGTTGGAGAAAGTAATTGGCCTTTCATTCTGTTGTCAGCCTAAAATAACTTCAGACGTTGGTTTGTCCTCACTCCAACACACCTCTACTCCTTCAAAGAGGAGAGAGTTTACAAGAGCCCCACTGAAACAATCACTCTCAAGGAGTGTACAACCGTGAAATCAGCTGAAGAAGATACTCATAAAGACAATACTTTTGTAAAATTCATCCCCAATACGACATTAATTTTTTTTTCTGATGCTGTAGAGAATTGATTCAGCAGATACGAGTTTCTATCTTCAAGCGGCCTCTTCCAGCGATAAAGAATCATGGATTGGCGCGATAGGTACATTTGTATTTTAGTAATCCAGCTACTAAAGGAGTTTTTTTTTTCTTTAGGCAAAGCCATGGTCAGACCTGCGATCACATATGACGATGATGACTAAATATATCGCTAATAAGCATGCCTTCTCTCTAGTTCTTTAGAGTTAACATATTTTATATTGGTGTTTGTTGAATTGGCGTGAATTAGTTATTGAGGCATTTATACAGAAAGGATTAAAATCTTCTCTTTCCAATAAGTTCTCCTATCTAGGAACCGGTTCGCCAAAGAGAACTTTCTTTCATTCACTTTCTTTCAAGTGAACTCAATTAAATAAATGAGTTCGCTCCTTGGTGTTTGGATAATACTATGAACAGCAATGATGCATGTAAATTGATTTCTCACCAAGAATACTAGATCTTTGTAGTTATCAACACGGAAGAAAATGATAAGACTTCTTTGATCACAAAGAGATTACAACAGGACTAGTCTCGGAGAGGAGGAAGAAAACCAAAAGGCATCCGAAGAAGTCAAAAATCTGTCATCTCAGAGGAAGTCTCTCTGATTTAAAATGATGCCATTCAATTAAGACATTTTTCAATTAATGATGCTTTATATCTTCTCTGAATCTTTACCAGACTGAAGTCAAAATTGTTCTTATTCCTTCGGATGGAAATGCTAATTATTGATATCCTATTTTAATATTGAATGCTAATGATTTGATTTTAGAAATCAAAGAAGCCCAGATTTGTTCCCAAGTAAAATAAGAATTTATACTGCTTGGATGAACCAATAGCAGGCAGCCTTTTTATATCATCTCACATCATTTCTCAGTGTCTGAAAGGTATTCCACATTAAGCCACCAACCAGACAACTCTGCCCTGTGCCTGCAAGAATGATTTCGTTGCGATTGGAATAGCAGGTATGGTAATTCTGGAGGATGACCATATCTATCGATTGGGAGCCTTTATGGGTAGAATCTAGCCATTGGAATTAGAAACGTTTTCGCAATTATCAGCACTTTCATCGCGTATCTGCTAAGATCACGAGCGAAAGTAAGAGTCACTCCTCCTCTACTAGCTACGGACAAGTCACGAGATTGTTAAAATCAGCGTTCACTGTCCTGGGAGAAGTCGGGGAGGTCGAAGTAATTGCAAATTTTCCAATGACTTGGTCATATTTGCATGTTTGTACATTATTGACATCCATTTTCATGGAAATAGCTTTAAATTTGCCTGTATTTCTCCTTCAAGTGACAATAGCTATAAAAGATTCAAGTTTCAGGAGACTAAATAAGATTTAAATTTAATATGTTGATTCACTAGAACAACAGTGTCCGCAAATTTGGTATCAGATTTATTCCAAACAGTGGGCTAGATGCAGGGATAGTTGAATTTAAGGTCCCGACCATATCGTGAGACATAGCTTTCTTTGGGGTCATGATAAAGAGTTCGTTTCATTGTGATTTCAACTCCCACCATTCTTATTTGTGAAGAACAGCATTAAAATTGATATTAAGCAATTCAGCTATTAATTTGTAAACTCAGTTCCTTCTAATCTAGTTTTAGTTTTAGGGATATGAATAATGAATTTTCAAAGACTTCACTCTCTAAATTACTGTGATATGAGCTGATGTGTTGGGATCGCCCAACCTTTCAAGAACGTTTCGAGGAGATCCAGTGCTCCTGCTGGATTATCCATCGGAACTAAATGTCCGGATTGGAATACTCTCACGAAAGTAAGGGGGCCAACTTGCTTGAATTCACCATAACTTTTCCATTGTTGGAAGGCAGCACTGTTGAAGCCGGCTTTACGACTCCAGTTAATGTTGTTAGCCATGTCCATCCCACCGTACCAATTGCAAATGAAATCGACGTCGCCATAGTAGATCAAACCAGTGTATCCATTGTCTAGCAGATATGAAATATCGTCACTCAAATTTGTGAACCAGTCATCCTGTAGTGCGGCATGCACTTGTGCGTCGCATTCTGACCAGTCTCGGCCTTTTACTCCCAAAGCGTCAATGATCTCGTCCTGAGCAAGAAAGTCGTCGATGTAAGAAGTATCATAGCAAAGAGGAGGATAAGTGCAAGGCTTTCTGATGTCATACACGTTGAATGGTGGAGTGCCAAAACCAAGAATATCGCTTAAACCTGACTGGCAGTCAAAGTATGCTTGTTGCTTATCGCCATTGTCGAGGTCTTGTTGGCATTGTGTAAACAACTGTTTTGCCTGCTGGAAAGTGGATTGAGAGATCAGCTTGTTATCGAGTGCAAAGGTAGCATAAGCAGGGTACTGATAGTAAGCATTCACAAGGCCGTTTCCAATTCCGAAGCCAATAAGATTGATTTCAGGAGTTTTATGCTTTGCGATGTAGGCAGAGATTGCAGGAACGTAATGTCCAGCATAAGACTCTCCAATAATGAAAAGTTCTCTCCCTTTGAAACTCTGATGTTTATCGAGCCAGCCTTGGATGAAAGTATACAAGTGAAGAGCAACTTGGTCTTCGTTTTGGTCGTAATCGGACCTAACAGGGTTAGAGTATCCTGTCCCAATTGGTTGATCGACATAAATGAGGTTAGCTCCTTTATTCCAAGAGTAATCATTGAATGAGAGCTTCAGCGTACTTGGGTCAATTTTAAATGGACCATTTTCCATAAAAATGGCCAACTCCGAAGAGCAGCCTGGTCCTCCTGTCAGCCAAATAACAAGAGGATCTTTGCTGGGATCAGCTTGGGATGGGAAGAACCAATAAAAGAGTACATCTTATTGGGGTGTTACTGTGATAAAACCTGTCTCTCCCTTGTGGCCAAGAAAAGGATCATCAGCTACAGCAATCAAGGCCAGCGCTGCAAGAAGCAGTATTGTGGAGTTCCTCATCAATTTTTCCGTTCGTTGCTATATATTTTTATGGCAAATGATAATGATTGTGATCTTGAAATAGTCGGTCGGTCCCGGATGGACACAAACGAAAATAATTTAAAGTTCATTAACCTCAGTTAACTTTTGGTCAAGGAGTCACAAAATATATTTTTAGATGGAATTTCGTGATTCAGTTAAAACTATATTGGCTTAATGAATCATGCACAATTTGTCATAAATTCTATTTTAGACGCATAGTTTTTGAGAAGAAGAAAAAAAAATTTCTAAAATTACTATGACTGGGGTCTCGAGATTGTCGAAGACAGATGCATTTTCAATTTTCCATTTAACTTATGGATCAACATTATACATGCGATAAAATTTTTCCCAGACAAAGCGTGAATAGATGATGTCATAAAAAAAGGCTGATATAACCTCATTTTGTAAAGAAACTAATCTCGGAAAAATAGAAGCTAACACAACAGGATTAAATCATTGTTTTCTGCGTTTATTCGCCGCCTTCTTCAATCGAGCTGCTTCATATCTCCTTTGCATATCTTCTTTCACTTCTAAAATAAACAACGCAAATGTAAATTATATAACTCTCTTTTGTGTTCTTACTATCAAAGCATTCACAATGCATAAATTTTCCTCCGCACCAATAGCAAAACTCTGCACCGCACTTACATATCATGTGATCATCACCCTATTAAAGCGATAAGTTTTTCTTCTCAATATTTAGGTTAGAATACTTACTGGTTTTTTGTCTACCCAATATTTGCACTTACTGCACTGTTTATATTTCTTTCCTTTATCAAATTTTTGTTCATCGCCATCTCGCATTTTGGGTGCCTTATGTTCATTGCATGTTTTACCTTTATGTGCTTCTGAGCGACATTCCAAACAGTAACTTATCCAAAGTTAATGGTTTTTTAAAACATTTAATGAGTTTGTGATTTACCTTTTTTTGCATATTTGACACTGGAAATCTCTCTGACCATCTTCTTTAACAAACACGAAAGGGCAATTGAGAGTTGGACAGCATGATACCTAACAAATTGATTCCAATTCAACATACTGCAAATTATGTACTTCGTCAGCATGGGAATCCAGATATTTCTGAAAACTAAGATTATGAAATCTTTTGATGTCTTCGCTTTCAAGAATTTCTCGAAGATCTTGCTGAGCAATTTCGTGAGCACATTTTGAGGATGGACAAGTGAGAGGCAAATTTTTTAAATCAAGCTACAAAATCAGTCAGTTCCAATTAAATTAGCGGTCTCACTTCGTTTTTCAAGTGCTGTCGAAGGCAAGCGTTATGAAACATATGCGTGCAATTAGACAAAGGCTGCCATTCGTCGTTATACAAAGGTTTTAGGCAAATATCACAGGGACTTTCTTCTTCTTGTTGTTGTCGACGGCGTTCTGCACTTCTTTCCCTTAATATCGCTTCCTCTTCTTCAATTTTTTTTGCCAGTGCTACCGACAGTTTCTCTTCATCTTCTGGTACCATTCGTTGATCCTTGAGCATTTATTATCACTCTGGCCCAACCAAAAACTGTTTACTGCTTTTGGTTTTATATTGTTGAACACTGTCTGGACTTTAACTTCAACCGTGGGACTCTCATATACAGCTAGAAAAAGGAATCGATCTCGCTATTGATACTGGGTAGTCACAAATAAAATACATTCCTTTGTCTTTTTTTTCACCACTGTCGTACGTCTCACTGAATTCGAGTGGTTATCTACGTCTGAATTGTAAGAAAGATCGGATAAGACTTCTTCTTCATCAGAGTTTCTAGCTTTATTTTGTGAGTTGCCGACCTTTTTTGGTTCAATTGCAGAGGTATTTATCTTGGTCTCTTCTACTTTAATTTCATTTGCTTTGTGCTGCTCAATTTTTATATCATTTTGCTTGGATACACTGGTTTTCATCGGTTTTTCACTTTGAACTTCTTGTTTTATTACAGGTGCAGGGTTCTTTGCTGTAGTAAGCTGTTAATGATTCAAAAACTGGTTTCAAAAAGTTATCTTCACCATTTCTTTCTCGGCCATTCGAATAAGGTAGCCATCTTTTTCTTCTGGCTCAAGGTGTGCAACACGTTTGAGGTCAGATACGGCCTTCACACGAGTGAAGATATCATCCACTGATCCAGGAATTTTCTGGTGATTATAAAGAACTCCAACAATAAACCAGTCAAAAGGATCAATATCAGGAAATTTTTTGCTGAGGTTTCTGATTGTGTGAGAGATTTGCTCGTTTAGCCCAGACATCGATCAACACCAGATTGAAACTGAGACAAGAACTATTATAAAAAGGTATAATTTAAATTTATTTATTTCCGGGAACAGTTGATGAAGATGAAGCAGCTTTGATCTTGAATTTTGTTTATTTTAAATCAGCAAGTGGGCAAGGCTGGAAGCATTTATTTAAAATTGTAATTGAGGTGTGCAAGCTTTAACCATCTGCTACTTAGTGCCTCACTACATCATCGATTAAGCTATGCACTTTAAAATTTCATTTATCTCCCGCAATGTTTATTTAAAGAAAATATCTTTGTGACAACCAGTTTTTGATCCCTGTAAATGCCTGATATTAACCACTAAGACCAATAGCTTTAATTCAGTATGAAGACAATTTTTATACTTGAAAGAGTGTGAAGATTCCTGCAGATTTTTTAGTTCGAATCCGATTCAATATATGAATGTAGAGATTCAAGTTGTGCAAATTTGGGTTTTATCGAACTCAAAATTTCTGTCCAACATTTAACTATGCACATTCTACTTCGAAATGAATATTTTTTGGCATTTTCCCAAGAGAGGCATATTTACTTTTCTAAATATGTGATTGATTAAGTTATTAATAGCTCTTCAGAGCTTCGAGTACTTCTTCGTGAACCTTTTGGTTTCTGGTGCACACTGTACCTTTCTCATTGTAATGTCCAACCTTCTCGCTAGGGTACTTGTATTTTCCTCCTTCAAAGTCAGTAAAGAAGAATCCCGCAGATTTTATTAATGCGTCTCCTGCACAAATGTCCCAACGTTTTGAGTGACCTTTGGGCTCGACGTATATATCTATCTTGTCCAAAGCGATCTCAAGCATTCTATAACCAGCTCCGTTGTCGTCATTGACTTCTAGACTGAAGTTCTTTTCTAAGATAGATAAAATTTTCTGGTCGTTTTCAGTTTTAGACCCTCTTGGAACTCTTAATTTTGTTGTTTTGCCATCATAGCTACGAACTTTTGGAATCTCCACAGGAGTCGGTTCTCCCAGCCCTTTTTCAAGGTTCATGACAAATATCGTCTTATATTCTGCATGTGAAAAATAGACTTTTGGAGCATACACCAGTTGATTTGTTCCTTCTTCCCTTGTATAGTAATGCCCAATTACTCCAACAGTAGCTTCTCCATTAATAGCCAGTCCAATTAGCGTGGTGCAATGTTCAAGATCTCCACTGATAAATGAGGCAGTGCAATCAATGGGATCCACCCAGACGACTGCGTCATTTGTGTCGAATTCTTCTGGAACCTTCCCTTCAAAAATTTTGATGTCGATGGTATCTTTCTTGAATGTTGAAGGATCAACATCAAACTTTCCCTCATAGACTACGTCCTCTTCTCCTTGAACATTAAGTGTCGGGAAGTGACTTTTCAAGCCTGAGAGAATGAAGGTTTGGATTTTCACATCAGCTTCTGTGAAAGGTTCTTTTAAATCGCCTTTGAATTGAGTTGATAAATTGCTAGACTGCAGGACTGCTCTCATTACATCTTTAGCGTGGTAGATTATATGAGCTGTAATTGAAAGGAACTCTGCTACTTTTATTTTGGTTGAAGACTCTTTGGAGACCATTTTCTATGTATGCTTGATTTTTGTAAGTTATTAAATTTCAATTCTTGCTGCAAGATTTATATTGGTAAACTCAGCACCAAAGATACGTGTTACCGAAAAATTAAATTCTGATAAGTAATCTTCTACATCAGACGGTGATCATGAATTCTCATTTTTTGATATGCTGAATGTCGCTAATATTGAGAATGACGGTCTCATAGGAGTTCCATAAGTTTGTAAGCCATTGACAGATGATCTCGTTAAAATAGATTTTCATCAAGTTCAGTCTACTGCTGTATGTATATTAATTCCATTTTTTTGAAATATGCTCTTTGAAGTGTATTTCCTTATTATAGTTCTCGGAGTCGCTATTTCGCTTGTAGAAAACATAATATTTACGTTTTATGTGATGTCAGCCAAAGCTGGCAAGGAAATGCTACGACTCAAAAAATCAATTATTTTTGCTTAATAGAACAGCAATTGTTGATAAGCCAAATCTGAAAATTACAATCGTTTTGAGCAATATCAAGCACTGATACGAACATAAATAAAGAAGTGATCCAACAATGTTAGATATTTATTTTCTTTCTTTCTCTTAAAGTCAAACTAGGTAATTCTCCCGTAGACAAGCTAATGAGCCAACCCCACTGTATCTGTAAAACTCAAAAAATTCTGCAAACTGCGCAAACGCAGTTTTCCTGTGAATTTGCACTTGTAAGTCTTCTCTTCTCAACCAGTTTGCTATCATCTTTGTTCAATGCCATCGAAACGAAAATGGGAGTATTGTTAGATTGCTCCATATCGTCTTGATAGTCAGTCATATTTTCATACGTGCTTCCAATAAATTGTTTAGGCCGTTCATCTTCCACTCTATGCCTTATCACAAACTCATTTCCATCTGTCAGCATTATTTTCTTGTCGTTAGTCGCACCATTCTCGGATGTTTTAACTTGGTGGATTGAAAGAACTTTGTGATTTGAGGTCTGAGAGATTTTTATATCACCCACAGTGGATCCATTCCTTGACAATATTGAAATCTATCAATTAACATTAGGACATATGGAAATTGGTTCGCTTGCTACTGTATTTGAATCAGAAACTACACTCTCTGCAAGACTTGGAGCTCTATTTTTGATCACATAGTTTATGGCTGCTTCCCAGCGATCTCGCTGCTCGGTAGACTCACTGATAAATTCAAATGATTCCGTTTCGGTTGAAATAATGAACCTAGCCATTCAACTATTAGACGAAAACTAATTGAGGGTAATATTTGCTTCAATGAGTCTTCTTCATGTTTGCAAACTGTTTTGACAGCCGAAAGTTTCAAGTCTCCAAGAGCCTCCTCATCATTTTGAGCTTTCTGGCATTGATGTTAGCAAAATCTATATTATTACGAATATACTGGTGGTTCGGCAAAATATTTTAGTGATTTTTCATCTGGGTTGACTCGGAAATAGCTATGTACGAGATCAATATGAGTTATGATGTGTGGCCAAGGGAATACTGTTGTAGATATTCATATTCCGTGGTCAGTCTATATGACAGGTATCCCTCTACTTTAAGGTTCTTTTCTAGAGTGAGAGGTTAGATTAAAGGATGTGTTAATTACAGATTGATCCATGAGAATAGCAAATTAGCCCTATTTCGTCGTTTAGCTGCTCCGGGTGGAACTTTGCTAATTAAACTAATAAATAATACTCGGTATAGTTCCGATATAAACTCAGCACAAATTCACACAACAAATACGCAATGATAAATACCAAAATCTTTGCAAGACCTAAAAAGTGAGATCGAATGGATAATTCTAAGTTCAGTGCTCTTTCAAACTTCTGAATTCTCTATTTTAATAATAAAGCGTTTAGCTCCATTCTTTTTTCGGAATTTTTATAGAGATCTTTTCCGATCGATTCATTATGGAAAGTAGTTATGGCAAAGTGTTCAACACTTGCAATGAAGAATGAGTCTTTCAGAGACAGAAGGAGGGATCTATCATGAGTATGATTAAGTTTGAAGTTAGAAAAACAGTTGCTTTGATGGGGCAATTGTTGGAAAAGAAATGCGTATTCAGGAGACAACACTGAGACAGCTCTTTAAGACTGTGGTGATTTTTTCTCATATGTTTTCGAGGTCCAAATTTCGCTTTTTTGAATTGAGTATTTTTATTGTATAGGGAGCTGGGACATGATCTTAATTATCCTGATCTTCTATACGCTGCTTGGTTGTCAAAGCAAGGAAATTTTTTTGCGATAACAAAATTTTCTTTTACGTTTGATCAATCAAAAATGACGTCTTTCGAGCAGAATTGAATCAGGTTTTAATTGGAAAAAATCTCTACGAAAAAAAAAATTGATCTGAAATCAAGTAGCAAGTTAGATGGAACACTTCAAATATGATAAGAATGAGCCTGTAATACTCCAGCGAGAAGGTAACACTCACTGTTGTAATCATTCGCTGAGCATTAATAGGTCCAATTTTTTGGTTGATTATGAATAATAAAACAAATATGATTAATTTCGAGTCGCTGAGAGCAATGAACGAGAAATTGGACATTGTTGAACAATCTGAAGGAGCTGCTTGCCTAATTACTGTCTCTACGCACCCTAAAGTCTATTCAAGTGGACTTGATCTGAAGTAATATCTATTGAAAAGCAATTCCTTATTCTTACAACTCCAATTTAGTTATTTAATGACTGCTCATGTTCAAGACATTATGAATTTACTGAGAGAGATCGGACGGTTACTATCAAGATTTCTTACTTTTAGAATTCCAACTGTAACAAAGAGCATCTAGATATTTAGATTTTTTAACATTTCTTTCCTGAAGATTGCTTTGATAAATGGAATCGCAATAGCGGGAGGTTTGTTGACAGCTCTTTGCCATGACGTTATAATAATGAACGAGGAATATGGATATCTCTGGATGAATGAGATAAATAATGGTCTCCCAATGCCAACAGCAGGCGTTGCTTTAATCAAGTAAAACAATTGTATTTCTGATTCTTGACTTATCGCGCATGTTAGAGAAAAGCTTGGTCCTACGGTTCAAAGAGACCTGCTTCTGATGGGGAAAAAGTTCTCACCAAAAGAAGCTCTTGAAAGACATATTGTTGATAAAATTGTGCCTTTAAAGGATCTCATTAAGACTGGAAGAGAAGTCGGCACAGATTTAGCTCAAAAGAGCGAGCATCGAGAGGTTCTACACCAAATGAAGACAGAAGCATATGCGAGAGCTGTTGAGGCGAGTGAAAATAAGGGTCTCAATGATTTTGGTGATGTATGAATCAATACTTTACTTTTTCTTTGTGACTAATATGAACTATTTTTGTTTAGATTCTCTGCAAGAAACTGGGAGAACTAAAACCCAAGTTGTAAACTTTAAATAAGATAAAGATCTCCGGAAGAGAATATTCGTCAAGTCTCAGTCCTTCAAAGATACTTCTATCTAAAATCATTTGCTTTAAAGTAACTGTCTGTGAATTCGCACTGCATTTCATTTGAGGAAGAAATATTAAATGATTTATATTGAAAAATATTTTTGTGTGTTGGAGTTGGATTAAAACTTCTGTGGCAATTTAAGTACATCTCACCTAGAAATCAGCTGAGCTTGGAAGACATTCGCATTTTCAAAATTTCTTAACGAAATGGCTTATAAAGGCGCCGATGACCATTGTATTCTGTAACAAATTTTCAGAAAATGCATAACGCATAGTAGTACACATTCTGATGTTAATTCTTTCATCACGACGTGACTCCAATTAGAAGATTCCAAAATTTTTTCTATCAATAAATTCCTGATCGAAGGATTATGAAATAATTTTCCAACAAAAAAATTCTATACCTTCACAAAGTCAATGAAAGTAGTCTTCGTTTGGATCGCAATACTTTCTGTTGTCTCTGTAACAGCTCTCAGCTTTCCATACAACGAATGCGGGGGATCCGAAATCATTTGTAAAAACCTTCAGATTGATTTGGATGGACAGCCGACAAAAGGAAATGCAATTGGAATGAGCTGGAAATTGGAATGCGGCCAGCATGAATTTATCAACAATCTCCATATTTATGTCGCTTTCAATGGTTTCTCATTTCATGAAGAAGATACACCCCAAAACGTTGAAGTATCCGGAGGTGCTCAAGCTGAAGTGAAATACTCTGTCACGATTCCTTCGTTTGCTCCTTCTGTACAAAGATTTTTCTCTCTTCTTGATTTCAATTTTCTCTTTGCATTAGGGTCATTATCAAGTTAACCTGACTGCTCAAGGTAACCCGGAGGACCCTTCGAAGTCTGATGTTAGCTTCAATTGCATTTCAGTGGAATTCGATCTTTAGACTATGAAGACAATCAAGCATCTAAAATTAATGCAAGAGAGAGTAGTGATCGCACTTTCTGATCAAAATTTCTTCTTTTCTGGATAGAGAATTTATCAAGAAAAATTGTTAATAAGAGTAAAGAGTATATACTTGAAAAGAAACTAACATTATGAATAACTAACTCAAAACAAAGAAGCGCTCCTTTAGTTAAGACAACAATATCATTTCGCGAAGACACACCCTATCAAAGGAAAATTTAAAAGTATCTTGCTTGGAAGGTAGCTCTGACCCTTTCAGATTAAACATTTCTAATCATTGTCTATTTGAATGAGAGATATATAAGATAATTCTTTTTCATCTCATTGGTCTTCTAAATTGAGGGTTTTTAGGCAATATCAAAAGCAAGTTGTGCATTTATTAAAATATCATTAATTTTGTGAAAAACCAACTTCTGATGATTTAATTTTTTATTTCTAAGAGTGAGTTATTCTTTTTATCAAAAATGAATAAAGTAGTGAAACTGCAAGGCGATCGTCCGAGAGGATCCGTTATGATCCAATCTTCATCTGGAGGGAATGATTATGTTTCGACTCCTCAGCATTATAAGCACGAAGAAGATTATCCAACCAAATATGAGAGGGCATGATTCGTTTCATAATAACTATTCTTACAGTAAATAACTAGGAAAAAGCCGAACTTGCAGCTCAGATTGGCATAGATTATGAGAATGAGAAGCAAAAATACAGCTGGTTTCTCGACCAAGTATTACGATTTGGAGTTCTTTGGTCACACTTAATTGAAAAATAGCTGATGGAAATTGAACTTCCACCCGAATGGCTAAGAGAAGACGAGAGTGATGGCAGGGTGATATATATTAATGAATCAGACGGAACCACATTGACGCATCATCCGTTACTCAACAAATTCAGAGTTATCTTCGTGGATTTATTGAGGTAAAGCCTTCATTATTTGAAGAGCAAAGTGTAACAAGTGTGAATCACTAAAGCTCTGAAGAAGCAGGAAAAAATAGCATCGAGGAGTTCCTCAAGGAATATAAACAACGATTAAAACCAACTACTTTGCAGAAAAAGGAAAAGGCATCTCCAAAAAGACCTCGAGGAGGACCGATTGTTGTAGGTTCAACACTTTCACAGCAAATTTTAAAAGGTAGTACTGTGTCTCATTCATGAAAATACTGAAGAATTTGGTTGTACAGGAAATATTGCCAATGATAAATCTTTGAAACAAGGAACAAGCGATAATATAGCATTAATGGAAGAGGGTAAATCGAAAGAACGCTTCGATAAGATCAAGGAACAACTTTCAATAACCAAACAGTTACGATTGCAACAAGAAAGCGAAATCGATGATATAGCAGTTGCAGAGAGTTTATTGGAAGAGTATTGCAAACACTATAAAAGTCTTTATGGATATAACCTCCTTAAACCTCCCGAAGAAATCCAAAAAAGTGATGCGTATCTTGAAGTGAGCCATATAATAATGTTAATCACTGGCTAATTTATTACCGGTATAATAGGCTGATCCGAGTGAGATGATAGCAGCTGCAAAACTTTTCTTAGTGCAACCACAAGAGTCATATCTTTTTTGGGCTCTCCGTGCCTACATATCCATGCCTATCCCAGACTTCTGGACAAAAGAGTTCAACCATGCCACTGACAGCTATATCTATAAAGATTTGCAAACCAATTCGAGACTTTCAGTGCATCCATGCTACAATTGGATAAAAGAGCTCATTCAATTTCTTCGCAAGCAGTATAAAGAACATAGAGGAGAATCAATGATTGTTTCATCGAAAATGATCTTTCGAGACCAGCTTCAGAGAAATTATGAATCCGATATTGGCTTGATGATAAGAGAAGCAAGAGATGGAACAAAATCACGCCCTTTGGCTAATTATCTCAACATTTCTGCAAATAGCTCCAACAATTACGAGGCAATACTTCGAACTCGGCATGAAACCAATCCAAGTAATCGATCATTGCTTTCTTCCTCGGTAAAAGAACCATATTGCTTTCTCTAGACCTAAGAGATGCTCATATTGTCGAACTCGCAAATCAAGCTGGAGTGGATATTAACACTGAGATTCATTTGCTAAGTATAGATTGTTCTTTCGAGCTGTCGAAACATTTCTCATTGTTGCTTAGTGGTTATCGAAGAATTTGTGAGATTGAAGGAGAATGACGAAAAGTGGTTTTTTAAGTACGTTCGCAGTGGGGAGTGTTTTTGGGTCAATCACGAACAGAAAAAAGCTGTGAAAGAATACCCATACCTTGCGGAACTCAAAAAAGCTATAAAAGAGGCTAAGGACCAGCAGAAGATCGAAGAAATAAAGAAACATAAAAAAGATAACTCTCTCATCAAAACAATATTTCGAAAATACACAGAAGAAACTGCTATGAAAATACTCATGCAAGAAGCTAAAAATTTTATTGAGTTCTTTTTTGCAAATCGAGAACATACAACAAACCAATCCTCTCTGGTAATTTCAAAGAACTTATAGTGGCTGAGAATGATTCATTATTTTTTTGATGACACTTAGTCTGAAAACAGGAAAGTTTATAGTCTGAGGAAATTGACGAAATTAATTGGCTCTGAGATGAGTAAAGAAGATTTATTCGAGATATTATTCTATTGCCCCTACGACTTGGAGTTTGGGCTCGGCGAGCTGGGCTTTAGATCTGGACATTCATTGCTGAATAAGGTTAGGTTAAATAGAAGAGAGATCAATATGCGTGATTTGGACGACAAAGAAGAAGGTCCCGATGTGTTATCTGAAGCAAATCTAGAAAGAGACTTCAACATAAATGATCCTAGAAAGCTGATTTCGATGGCAGAAACTCTCAAAGACAGTGGGCGGCTGTCAAAGGCTGTTGGAGATCCAACGAAAAAAGAGTTTCTTAATCTCATTTTTGATTGGGATAAAAAATACGGAGACGATATGGCTGATATTGTTGCAGTTGCTACTGAGAAGGCTGAGGAAAAAGAGTCCGAAAATCGAACAAAGAACCTGAGAAGAGAATCGATGAGAAAACTAGGGTCCTTTGGAAAGACGCAAGGAAAGACAGGAGTCGATGTGAGCACACCGCAAAATCTAAACCCTTCAAATGCTCAAAGCAAGTTTTCGCAACCAAAGCAACTCAACCCAGCAACTGATAATAAAGGTTTCCCTTCAACAATTGGGGCATCATCCTCAAATCAGCAATCTAAAAGCACGGTTGCGAACCAAAAGACAGAACCAAATTATACCCGAAGAGAGTCCAAAATTTCCAGCAATAAAGAAGAAATACATCCCAATAGCACTGCAGGAGACTCAGTCGCTGTCGGTCATAAAGGAAGGCCATCAAACACGAAACCCATAGACTCACCAAAGTTTAAAGAAGAACAGATCCATTCTCCATCATCATCAACAAAACAAGATATCGATGCTGACTTTAAATCTGATAGAAGTGTCTCTCAGCAGCCGCAACTACAACCGACGCATCAAAAACAACAACCCGCACACCAACAGCAACAACAACCATCGATACTTCAACAACCACAACAGCACGCGCGTCAAGAGCAGCAGTCAGAAAAGCAATCTCCTCAGAATCGAATCTCAGGCCATGCAGTGAGTCAAGCTTCTGGTCAACTTGGGAACACAAAGATGGGAAGAATGTCTTCAGATGGAAGCGTCGAAACTGAAATGCAAGCTGAAAAGAATCGTGAAAGTAATAGGAATGTAATCGCTCAGATAAGGACCTCGGAAACCAATAAAGACAATTCTGAAAGATCTTCTAGCAATTCATCATCAAGATCAAAAGAGAGAAACAAAAGTAAGAAAAAATCCCTGAAAGGTAGAACCTTTATGGCGAAAGACATAAAAACAGACGCTGGTAGCAAAGACAAAAAAAAGAACGAAGTTAAATCTAAAGAACCTGATGATATAATTGAGGAGGATGAGATTGCAATTGAGAGTAGAGAAATTAGTGAGTATGAAGAGGTCGAATTTGCTGATGGCAGAACGGAACTTGTAAGAAAATTAGTGCGCAAGCAAATTCCAGTATACAAGAAAAAACAAAGAATCGCAGTGACTGAAGATGCGGATGGAAAAAAGCCGAAAAAGAAGACTAAGAAACTTTACAGGGATGTTGATATTTATATGGAGGTTGAAGAAATGGATCGGACAGGGAAAATGGTGAAGCGTCTGAAAAGAGTAGCGAAAAGAGTTGTGAGGGAAGTGCCTTGGGACTATGTGGAGGAGGAGGTTGCGAAGGAGATAAGAGAAAAAATTCATAGGCATCTGGGAGGAGGTGAGTCAGATATAGGGGACACAACCCCTTCTTCTTATATGCAATCTCCGAAGACCTGGAGTCCCGCACTAACCGCTAAAAAAGCGAACAGAAGTTCTTTGGGGAGTGTCAGATCACGAGTGTCGGCATCGGGCCAACTGTTAAGAGAAATGGATGTCGGTGCTCATAGGACTGGTTCAAGATATAAACATACAGAAGGAGATGGTGAGAACTTCGAGCAGCAGTCTGATAGTGAAGAAGCAAGAAATCTACCAGAAGAGACTCCTAATGGAGATGATGAATGTAAAAGTGATAGGGAAGTTGAGAAATAATAGTGTGTTCTTTTTTCAAGCTGAAGTTACAAAAGAGAAAGAGCCGAAACATCAGAAAGCGATTAAGGCGCTTAAAAAAGCAAATATCGACGAAATTGACAGTAAAAATTAACTCTTGACTCAATAAATGTTATCATTGCGGTGGTTTTTTAAAGAGCAAATAAAAGAAGAAGAGCTCAAGGAAAAAATGATTGATCAGTTCTATGAAAATTTAAGCTCACCATCAGCAACAAAATATAAACGAATCAAACCCTCAGTAATCAATTTATGAAACACCAGTTAATAATATTCTTTCGAAAGACGCTCAGATCGATAACTAGTGATGGTCGCTATCGAAGTCTCTCATTGCCAGATTACGAAGATGAAATAGTAATAAGAGCAATCTATGTGACCTTATTAATCTTCTGATTCTAGAACCCCGAAGATTTCTTGCAGGCAAAATCATTTGCGCCAGTCAGACGAAATCGCTCAGCTTCAGCGAGACGATACACACAACCAACGCGAGTTCAGCTTGGAAATATAGCAACTAATTATAATCTTGAGATGCTAACTATAGAGAAGAACAGATTCATCCCTACACTAGCATTCAAGAGGGCAAGACCCTTGGATGAAAGAAGAAGCGTTCCTATTCATTCAACCAACCGTCTCTTGTCGTCTCAAGAATCGAGAGGTCCGAAGCCAGGAATATTTTTGTTCACAGAATTGCAAAATAACACTCGCAGAAACCAAGAATTTGTTAATCACTTGAAAATGAAATTGCTCTACAAGCACCTTGATGAGATCATCATTGAATTTCTCTTTCAGCAATACACCGAACTTAACCTTGAGAATGAAAATTTTACTGATGACCTGAATGATCCGAATTTTAGAGCTAAATTCATCAAAAATAACCGAAGGCTGATTAACTTGTTGCGAGACAAACTTTGCAGGAACAAGCAATTTTTCAGCAGTTTATTCACAAAGACTTTTATGAATGTAGTCTTAGAAGAAAATCAACACCAACACTTTTTGGATTCGCTGGCTACTGATACCAAAATGACTTCATTCGAGGCTCAAAGTATTGATGTTAAAGATCAAACAAAAAATGAGGTACAACCCCCAACTCGGCCAAATCATCACACTCAGAAGAATTTCTGGATAAGAACTCATCCTCTCTCACCGAAAAGAGTTAACATTGGAACTGAAGGCGCTTCTAGTGAAGAGCAAATTGGTAAGACAATAACACAAGATTACCCTTTGGTTTCTGAATTTAAACCAGAGAAACTCCCGGATATTACTACCACTGCTCATAATACTCTTTCGACGCAGGATGTGATGCACAGCACTACAGCTTCAATTATACAATCAAAATTTCCGAAATTGACTGCTCTTAATAAAACATTGTCCAGCTTCAGTTTTAGAAAAGGTGCGAATTCAAAGTTAGAAGTTCAACTTTCGCCTGAATCTAAGCCTCCTCAAAAGCCTAGCTCTCAATTTAAGGTAAACATCAAATCGCAATTTTTGCTGGCTAACTATTCATTTGCTGCGCTTCTTAGTTCCATATATCCCTCCAGTATTCAAATATAATACACAAAACTTTTTCCGATAAGAAAATAAAGCCATTGCACTATCCAGAGTTTCTGAATACTCAAATCAAGTATCGGAACACACCAAGAGTCATAACAAAATACACAGCAGTTGGAAATGATAAAACGGTTCAATCTCCATCACAGTCTAAAACAGAATTACATGTGACGAAGATTTCAACGGAGATTTCAGGTATAGTTATGCATCGATCTGCTCTTGCTAATGTTGATATTTTTTAAAAATACCAGAAAAAGAGAAGAAAGACTACATCCATTATTTCAATCTTATTGGGGAGCCTACAAAGCTCAACATCCACGGAATATTAAATAAAATTGACCCTCCCAATTCAGTACACTCTTATAGTCTCATGCTGATGGCTTCACGAATGGGACTAAAAATAACAAGTCAAAATTCTGACCTCGCCTTGATTCCTTATCTGATGCTTTCTCTTCAATTGCCGCCGCAGTTTGAACGAAAAATGACTGCAACTTATCCTGAAGAAAGAGTTTACATTCAAAAATTGTGCGAACTAAAGGTAGGAGCTCATCCAGCAGATCATTACTTTCATAAAGTGCTCGAGCATTTACTTCCAATGCGTATGAAAATACTCGGTGCTTTGAGGGAAGAAAACAAGAAAAGATATATTTGGAGCCATAGTTGGATGAAATTTAGCCAACCGAATGGAACTCCATTTTATTTCAACATGTTTTCAAAAGAAAAATCAGATTTTCTACCTCTGGAAGCGAAAAGCGTGATGTTAAAAACATCTCTCTTTCTGAATAAATATACAAAACCTGAGCAACTCACAGAGACCGCTTTACAAGGGCTAAATGACGAGATAAATCACATTTACGAAAAGACGAAAGATTCCACACAAAAAATGAAGGAGTTAATGGCTTTGGTTTCTCCCATCTCCAAGGATGGAAACAGCATCAAGAAATTCAACTTTAGTGAGATGAAAATAAAGCCCTAAAAATAATATGACAGTATGAGTGTGAATATGTTTTGAAGACACACATGTTAGTTTTCATTAAATTGGACACATCTAATACAGTATTGAGCCTCAGTTCATTCGAATGTTTTCTTTGTGCTTTGAGTTGAATCATATATTTTGTTCAGGAGCAACAATTTGAGTCTCTCATAGAAATAACCTCCCCTAATTGATAGTGGTCTGCAAGCCTTGTTAAGTGATAAGGCAGATTATTCGAAGGACAGAGAACTATGTGAGTATGCAATCTCAAGGATGAAAAAACAAGTTCCGGTTTGGCATTTTATAACGAATTTATATTTTTTTTGCTGAGCTTGCTGCTAGAAACTCTGGCAACATATTAAGGAGGCATTCAAAAAGATGCCCAAGACTCTCAATTTTTTCTATAGACTGAATTAGGTTATGTTTGGTGAAAAGCGGATAGTTACACAACTTACCCAATACGTATTGTAAAGTAACCTGATATAATTTATCCAAAAGTAAATTTAGATAAGATGTTCAAGCTCACTAATTCGGTCTCAAAGTTTAAGCAAAAATTTATGTTTCTTCCAGATATATATGCGTGTATATCTGTCAATGTTGTTGTTTTGATGGATGCTTGGTTGAGAAATACCATAATTATTCAGGATTGTCTCAGAATAGTGAACTCTGATACAATCTTCTTCTATTCAGAATTTATTTTGCTCTTACTTTCAGTCATTTGTTTGCTCTTATTCCGATTCATTGTAGGGAGATTTTGTTTCATGAGATAGCTAACTACCTTATTGAAGAAAAGGTCAAAATTAATAGCAAGGCTCCCATTACATATCTAATCCATGCCAAATTTCGATCAAGTATTTGAACTCAAAGGAACATATCAAACTCGATTAATCATTAAATCAAAAACTTGCCTATAGAATACTGATTATTCTCCAGCTAATTCCAATTTATTCTGTGTATTTGACCAAATCTCATCCTTTGTTTCACGAGCATCCAAAAAGTACACTTATTAAATAGTCTGTTCAAAAAAAAAGAAAAGAAAAAATGAATCCTAACAACGTTAGAATAAATTCAAACGGAGAGGTTATAGTCCAGAGTGGTTCTCGGACGATCCCTGTATCTCCAGGTGGGGTGTCTCTCACAGGACCCAATCAGCCATTTCAAATAAGAAACCCTCAAAACCAAAGAAGGTATCCTGGAGACCTTATCAGGTCGATGATGCTTCCCTTTGAAGACGTTTTCTCAACACAATCTTTATTTGATCAATCTCAAACAAGAACTATAATTTCAACGCAAGGCGGCTTCGAAATGACAACTTCTTTTATTTCAATGCCAGGATTTTTCTCCCAGCAGACGATCACAACTGGAATACCTACCACTTCACAAAGGACCAGAGATCCGTTCAGTATGACCGCTCCTACAGAAACCAGACAAGGTCAACGTTCGATGCCTGAGCCAAATGTAAATCTTTCCTCAAGAACTGGGGGTCTCAGCAGTCTGTTGTTTGATGCATTCGATGTAATCCGAGATACCTTCTTTGAAGAGAGGAAACAAGAACAAGGCCTGACTCAAGAGCAGATACGAGGACTCGGAACCACGATTTTTGAAGATAAGGCAAAAACGCAAAAAGATGAAGAAAAAGAAAAAGAAGAAAGAGTCCCTCGACTCAAAGGAAGAAATGGAATTACAAAGAAACCTAAAGATGACCCCAAGGATGCGCTGAGGCAAAATCCCAAACGACAAAACAAAAAATCAGGAGTCGTTTCCAAAATTTCAAATAATAGAGAGGAGGTCGAGATTGAAGATGAATCTGAAGCCAAGATCATTGAAATTGAAGAGCCTAACTCGTCAAAATCAAAAAATGTTAAAGCGAAGGAGAATACTGCATCCCAACAGAAAAATAATGAGGATGAAGGACCCACAAGTGATGGTACCTGTGCGATCTGTATTGGAGATTACAGAGGAGGGGATGAGCTTAGAAGCCTTCCATGCGAGCACAAATTTCACAAGGAATGTATTGATAAATGGCTCATAGTAAAAAATACTTGTCCCGTCTGCAAAAGGAAGCCGATTGATATTCCTGAAACGACGGCCAACTCTCGAAATAGAGGCGATTTCAGTCTTTCTTCTTTGCTTCAAGACTTCGAAAGAGATACTACCAACTTATTAAGAGCTGCTACATCAAATTTACAAGACCTTAATCCGTTCAGGAGACACACCGGCTCTTTTGACATTTTCGATTTAGCACATAGACTTCAAAATCCTGATACTATTAGCAACCCTCAAAGATTAACCACAAATGAGGGAAGGTCTCAAACTGGAAATATTATGGACACACAATTAAGATTCTCGAGCAGAGGCTCTAATCCTCCTTATTCAGCTAATGGAGGAACCCGAAACCCCCAGAGCAGAAATCCTATGTGAGCGAGCAAGTGTGTAGATGAAGCACTTTTTCTTGAAAACAATTTAATTGGCTTCATTCAAACCAAAAAATTCAGAATACTTATTATTCCATAATGCTTATGTAAATGTAGGTATCTTCAGGTAGTGTTTTTCTTACTTCACTTTCATTCTATTGTTGAAAGAGGCATTACTGTAAGAACTTGACTACACACTATCAAATTCCTGTCACAGAGCAGCACTTTTTTTTAGGGTCCCTACAAACTGAATCAACTTTCTAAGAAATATGAGCATCGTAATGTTAAGTTAGGATTTTTGCTTGTGTGTTAGTTGATCATGAGAGTCAATTTGATATTTCTGAAACAATATAAAAGGTGACAAATGAAGATGATACCCAAATAAATCTGTCTGCGAAATTTTCGACAAGTTATGCTATGTCTGAATTGAAATTACTCCTTGCTTTCGAAGTTTAAATCGATTTTGAGATTTGACATTGATGCAGACTCAGGTTCAGAAAACCCTCTCTGCATGCTAAGGGAAGGAAGTTTTATTCTAAGTAGGTTATGTTCAAAAGAACCGAATTTTCTTCCGCTAAAGAGATCGATTTCATTATTCTGAGAATCACCGCCTTCGCTCGTATAAATGGAAGTCTTGCTGGCGACTTTTGCATTCATTTTCGAAGAGAGGAGTTTCCTCAGCTCAGTTGTTTCTGAGAGTTCTTCTTGCTCTTCAACCATTTTTGGCTCGTCTTCTTGGTCTAAATTATCATATTGCGGCTTGGATTTTTCTTCAGGTTTACGACCATACCGATCAAAATTCAAATTTTCTCGAATGTATTCATCCTCCGAACTTTCTTTTGGAATTCTATGAAGGTGATTTAATACTCCCGATTTCTTATTAAAACTCAAGGCTTTTCCTAACTTCTTTGTTATTTCTTGAGCAATTTTTGCTTCTAAAGTCTTTGTCCGGGGCTTCAGCCGTGGATTGCCTGCTTCAATTACAGCTTGCTCATATTCGTTAAGAGGAATACTATTTTGAGGTTTTGCTAGAGACCTTCTCTGTTTTAATATTATCTCTTGTTGAAGAAAAGTTCTATAAAAAGGCGTGGAGTGTCGAGAAAGGTTCATCGCGAAAGCTCTTTCCGATTCACATCTCGGCTTTTTGACAATTTCTTTGTGATGCTTTTCGGGTTCAAGTTCAATTTCATAAATTGGATTTAGTTTTAAAATCTGATCGTCAACGACAATCTTTTCTTCTCGAATCAATTTTATCAGTTTGGAAGGATTTCCTTTGGCTTGTTTAACAGCATTTAATTTGATGATTTCTTCTGTGGAAGCGCGAACTCCATATTCTATTTCTGTAATTGCTGAGACCAGGGCTCCACTTTCTTCTAGTGAGAGCCGCTGAAGCTTCCAGCTTGATTTGATGAACTCGCTTTCAATCTTTGATTGGCTATCCCCATTCACTTCAGATTTGGGCATGGAATTTGACCTCTCGCGATTCGGGAAACTCTGAGTTGTTGTGACAACAATCGTTGATATTTGACAGATTTGGAGCACCGAGAATATGAGATAAGGAAATTCAGCAATATTTTCATAGAATGAATCAAAGTCATCAAAGATAAGAAGCATCTTTTTATTGCGGAACACATTTGTTATATTTTTCTCGAATCTTGAACCATATGTTTCCGAATTTAAGGCCTTTTTGATTATATCCAAAAGATTGGCTTTCCAATATTTTCTGAGAGGGAAATAAAATATTCCATCTGGAAATAGATTTCGAACGAGCATGTAGTACGCGGCCTCTAGCACCAGTCTCGTCTTGCCAGACCCGGGCTCTCCTGAGACTTTGAGGAAATTTGTTTTTTCTCCTTGAGCTAGCAGCTTGCTTATTTCATATATATCATCCCTTCGACCAATAAAGGGGATAATCGATTTATGGATATTCGTGGGAGATAAAACGGTGCTTATGTCCTCAAGAATCCCGTTAGGCAATCGAAATTCCTCATTTTCAAAAAGTTTCCTATTGCGCGCCTCCAAATCATCGGAAGATAGCAGCAGAGTGGCTCCTTCCCCAAGCAATTCTTTTACTTTAGCTTCTTTACCCAGGAAAAATGAGAAAGCAATGCAATCAAATGTATTCCTTAGTGCCGCATCAAAAGCCTTCTCAACAGCTCTTCCTTCGACAAGTTCAACAAAGAAGAACATGCAGAATTTGTCTATAAATTCACTTTCATACAATGCGAGACGCGAATTTATTCTTATCTCCTGTCCATCTCTCGGTTTAAAATTAAAAGTGATTACATAAGGAACCCCCACTTCTTTGCTAAAAAATTCAGCCAATTTAGTATTATTTTTGGAGGCAAGCAATATCAACTCCACATTTCTTTCTCCAACTCCATTTTTATTTGAGATTCCGCATTTGCGCGTTTTAAGTCGAGACTCTTCAATTATTTCAGTCAGGTGCTGATAAGTTATAATAAACGGAGCGCCTTGGGATTCTTCTGCAACCAAACCTTCTTCATGTGCAATGTCCAGACTTAGCTGGATTATCCTGCATCCAGAATCGAAGGCTTCTGTTAGTGATTTTAGAGTTAAGACTTCGAATTTCAGATGAAGGCTTTTTTGGGTATCCTTCAAGGAGTGGATTAAATCAGACTTGAAGAAGGAGTTAATTTGAATTTCAGATGTGTTAATGAAAGTTGCAGAAGACGTTTCTTGTACCGAATTCTGAGGAGTGATGGGGCTTTTTAGTTGATGAGTTATGAGTGGCGATGACCGCAAGAAAAATATGATATTAAAGAAGCTCTCTCTGATCTCTTGATTGATTTTGTTGATAAGATTCTTTATTTTTGTTTCATAACTCGAATCGTTTATCTTTAAAAAATAAGGCACATAAATCAGACATATAAGTTAGAATATTTGTTTTACCTGTCTCACGATTCCAAGAGCATGCTCTTGAAGGCAAAATTTCTTTATTTCATCTAACTTATTTGCATTTTGAAGAACGGAGTGTACTTGTCCCGATCTATCCCTTTCCTTGTAGAGCCTGTCGATGTACATGAGGTGAAGAAGTTAATTGCCATTGTTTACATTAATTGCAATTCAGCAAGCGTATAGTGAGTTTTAAGTTCCAGCTTCTTGCAATTTTTGGCGGCAAAGATGCTTGAAGCATTTTTTTAATTCAGTCTCAAGCTGGCCCTTGAGTTTCTCCTGTTTCGAATAGCTCATCTTCGTCTTTGAGATCAAAAGAGCAACTGATGCTCTTTGAACGTCGAAATTTGAACTCATCTGTTCCAGCAACTTGTTACAGTTATATTTGAGGATTTTTTCGACGCTGTGGAAACGCTTCTGTTCTTCAGACACATGGATATGGTCAATATTCGCATATTTTCCTCTCTTCAGTTTATAAAAAAAGTACGCCTTTGTGAAATTTAGAGCCACGTTTATTCCATTCAGCCACTCTTCATTCTCAGGAGGATCACTTAGTTTTAACTTGTCTATCATTTCAATTTCTGCAAAGAGTGTATTGTACAGTGTTTCCGCCTCCTGCTTTTGATTCACAGCGACGGCCATTATAAACAAGTGTAATTTTATTTTTAGCATTGTGGTTCTCTCATTGACCACTCCAAGTTCATGCACTTTCCCAATTATAGTGGAAGCCAAGGAAATTGTTCCCTCCGCTCTGGTTGAGTAGATCTTAGAGCAAGTAGGTATCGCCATCCATAAGATTTCGAGTATATCGAGCGTTTTTTCTCTGTATTCTACGGAAAAAAAGCATTAAAAAGAGAACTTATAGAAAATATTTAATACCGTCAGAAGAGAGGAGGACTTTTAACATGTCGAGATCTAAGCAACATAAAAAATTTGTTTCTTGCTCTTGGAAAATTGTCAAGAGGCCTTTTATCCCATCAAAAGTCATCCTCTGAAGATAGATAGAAGTCATTTTTCCTTCTGTAAAGTGCTTTTTATAAAAGTAATTGCTCTGTCTCAGGGACCAAATTCCATGATCACTGACAATTGAATTTTCTACGAGCTGCTCGCTGTAAAAGTAATGGACTTTTGCACGTTCAATCAAAGTCAATGCAAAGAGGGTTAAATATTCAATCCTTGCAAATAGCCACTCAGGAAATTCATTCCGAAGACTCTTTGAGATAACTTGATAAACTGATTGTGCCGGCTTAAAATAAATATTGGCATTTGCGCTTTTGGCAATAACAATCCAAAAGTAATTTCCAGGCTTTATTTCAGGCTTCAGATTCCTATCACTTCCATTCTCATCGTTCTCTTCCGGAGTTGTATTTCCAACCTGATCTTGAGACAGAAGCCTTGCAAGTGTGCCACGCCAGCCAGAACTCAAAAATTTCAAATTGAATAGTTCTTCGATGTCCTCCCATACAACACCCGAAGGGAAATTATTCAGCAAATGAATTAATGAATAGCCATCAGGATTATCCTTCTTGATGTTCCTAGTGAACTTCGTTGAGGAGAGGGGGAAAAAAGGATTTACTTACTCAAGTGTAGATAAAATCGCTTGGGAGTTCTCTGTATCAAATGCAATTTGTTTTTCGAGGACTTCTTTCTCAACTTTCTCAAAATCGCCACAATGATTCAGCCTTTGCGAAATCCACCATATTGCGTGCGGAGAAAAACTTCGGCTCTCTTGAAAAAGTTTCGATTTCTTCAAGGAATCAATATTTCTAATCCGCCACGAGATTTTGTCTATATTAGTGGATACTAACAATAATTTTGCCGCATCCACTGCTGAGAGATTGCCCAACTCAACAGCATTTATTCGAAGGTTGAGTTGATAGTATTGATTTGTGATAAGTATGAAGTTCACTTTTTTTGTGTTTTCGGCTATTTCATTTAAGAACTCGACAAAATCATGCCGATTTCTCTCAATAATCCCATCGCATTTCTCCAAAATAAACAGGCATTCTTTGTGTTTAACTGCCTGACAGAATGACTTAAAATCATACACAAAATCGATTTCTTTGAGCAGCTCCGATTTAAAATAGGAAACGCTGGTGATTTTCTCCATCATAATGACACAGATTTTGAAACGGAAAAAGCCCCGTGCATAGAAATAGTTTGCAAGCTGCTTTACAAGTGCAGTTTTTCCTACTCCACTATTTCCGTAAAGAAGCACAAATTTCTCTTCGCTTTTTACGATTTTGAAGAGCTCATGCATGGACTTATTTCTGCCGATTAATCTCTTCACGGGGAATTTCTGCTCTAAGATATTATAATGCTTTCTATTGACAACTCTTCCTGATTCCATCTCTTCGAACAGCACTAACTTGTCCAGGTCAGGTATATTCTTCTGAAGAAGTTTCAAAAACTTCATCGATTCATCATGAGGAAGATCCGGAGAACAACAGCAAGTTTTTAGTTCCATGTTCACGTCATCGAATCTCTCAGCGCCAAAGATATCATCACCTTCTTGTAGAGTCTCTTCAAGAAATTCGTTTGCCCATGTGCATTCAAATCTATGAATATGTTCTCTAGATTTGGGGCAACCACTGCAGCGAGGATCATGATACAGATGTGCCTTGTAGTATCCCTCAGTGATTGCTTTTTTGTACCATTTGCAATTTTGTTTATGAGCATGTGCACAGCAGCATGACAAACTATCAACAGAGCGTGATGCTAACCTCGCATTTTCAAAAGCCTCTCCAAGGGAGAACCCGTCAAATAGGTAATCGTAGAACTCTTGGGCGAATTTCCGAGCGACTGCGTCTGCAATTTGTAGCTGCGATTGAACCGCAATAACACAAGGGACACCAGCACACTCGAAGACCCTAGCAACTTGTTCGCTATGACACGCATTGACAAATACCACTTGAACTCGGGCCTTTAGAGTCTCTAAAATTGATTTCAGATCACTCGCATATATAGGGTCCATCTCTCCTTCCTCATTTTCAAAGCAAAGATAATATTGATTCTTTTCGCTGTCATACTCACCATGGCAGATTATATGTAGAATTGTTGTGCCTCGACTCAGGACGTTGATAAGATTCTCTCTCGTCGCAATTTCTATAATGAGATCTATTTGCAGAGCTTTTTCGTCAAGAGCCTCATAAATTTTGGAGCACTCTTCTTCATAGTCAACGGCATCTGGTAAAGTCAAAATATTTTTTCCTTCTCTTCGAACTAAAGGTTCTGCATACATGATCGCAAAATCAAGTTTCTTGGAGTCTCCAGGCTTCGAGCTCTGCTGCGTTAGAGAGGCACTATGAGGAAGACTAAGCAAATTGGTGTGGATGACTTGAGGTGATGATGAGTCATCTAATTTATCTTTAGAGTCTACAACCGGTACTACCATTGCTGAGGGACGTCTTGAATTATTAATTGAATGGTGTCTTGAGTTATTAATTGAAAAGTGTCTTTCTAGCTCTGAGGCCCGAAATGAGCTTCGACGGTTGTTATTGAAGTGCCCCATTGGAGAGTTAACTTCGATTCTTTTTTGAAATGCTCTATGCTGCTTTTCGAGCCTCAACACTCGATGATTTAGGCTTTTAATACGATTTTTGAAGGGTTTGTTTATCCCTTGGATCCAAAGGATTATTTCATGAGAAGTGTGATTGGACTCTCCTCTTATTTTTGGACTGGAGTGAACGAGATCATATTTAAAATCTTTGGGAAGACGGAAAAATGCTTGGTTATAATGATCAAATATTCTGACAGTATCATGATAAAAATAAGCTCCATCTTCTTTCAGTAGCTTAAAAAGATCCGATCTGCAGATGGAGGTAGCTTGAGGAGAAATTATCTTTGAGATTAATTTTTCATCGATTTGATGGATATTGTATGGCGAGGATGAGGAAGCTTCAAAGTCTTGTATCACGTTTGCATAAACATATTTCACGGACAATTTATATTTCATTATTGCGGAGTAAAGCTGTTAGTCTCCCTTCAAAAATTTTAGCTGTGAATGGGTTCTCACAGAGTAGCGAAGAGTTTTATTTTTTTATTTTAAGGCAACATTAAAAAAAAAATACTCAGCAATATGCGAAACATTATTAGGGCATCATGGTAAAATAATTTGCCATCTTTAAACGAGAAGGCGATGCATTACCAGGATAAATTAGAAGATTCGGGATTACTCTAGATTGCTGAGATATTCAGTCAGAAGAACACTTTTTAGATCAGACTTTCAAATATACGTAGAAGTTTTGTTCGGCTCTCATTAGGCTTGCGAAAATATTTCTGAAAGTAAGTGATAACAACTCAAAAAGTACTCCTCTTGAATTTTCTCAGCAAAAATCTTCCAAGATAGGGAAGCACCGGCTCTGAGGAGAATTAGTTAGTTTGTGAAATAGATCTCACAACAAACTCAGGTAGTTGGGTAAAGAGCCATCATGAGTGACAAGCAATAATATAAATAATCTTATTTCTTTAGCATAGCATTACTTGGTCTTCCATCCGACAGTGTTTTCTTCCAATTACCCATTGTTCATAAGAAATGATCGAAATTCAAACCTCAAACTCTCGAATATGATCACTTTTCACAAAGAAGGTAGAATATTGATCAGGAGCTGTACCAAGAGGCTACAATTAATTCGAAGGAAACCTGAGAAAAGAACATATAATTCCTACGTTAATAATTCTACTGCAGTTGGAGTTTGAGGTTTTTTTCAAAAAATCTGA
>ENA-UOTZ01000311-UOTZ01000311.1-compost-metagenome-genome-assembly--contig:-NODE-311-length-41404-cov-20.514071_pt1 | contig 41404 bp, 36 predicted proteins | sample MGYA00238144_ERZ746983 | MGnify/ENA primary metagenome ERZ746983 (study PRJEB28759, sample SAMN06268863) | compost metagenome | isolation source: single cell | place: USA: California, Emeryville, Joint...
CCCCTCAGGCTACAAAACAGACGCGAAAACCGGTCAGATTTGTGTACCAGCCGCTTGTGACCCACAATGCCAACCTTCATGTACACTGCCCGCTTACGATGAGAGCCTTTCAAGATGTAACTGCGCACCTGGCTCCTACTATTGGCAGCAGAATGGGACTTGCATTGCGGAATGTCCAGCAGGATATTTCGTCGATTCGCAACGAGCTTGCGCGCGATGCTTTGAAGGATGTGCTTCCTGCACATCAGCGACAACTTGCTCTAAATGCAGTGGAAATAATCTAGTCTTAGATCAGTCTTGCGTGGCTGCTTGTCCCTCTGGTTACTATCATTTCGAAGGAAGATGTCAAGAGAATTGCCCTTATTTTGTCTATAATACTAGCTATTGCGTAGTAAACTGTCCTGCTGGAATGATCGGCGATGCTAGCTCAAAAATTTGCCTTTCAATTGAGCCAAAAGTAGCCATTATTGCTCCTTTTTCGTTCATTTTAACAGTACTGCTCTTTTCTGGTCTCATAATAGCCAAAAGAAGACAAAGAGAAACCCTTTTCTTCAGCAACTCAGTCGCGCTCGTCTCCATCGTCGAAATCGCGACCTGGATGTTCCTTCTCATACTTTATTTCGTTGAGGGATTCAGCTCAGAAGGAGGAATAGTCGTGATTTCAGTGGTGTTATCACTCGTTCTAAACCGCATATTTATGCGATTTTATTACAGAAGAATGGTTGTATCAGATCCCAACTATTCTGCTTGGAGAGCAGCGAATTTTAAACAAGTCAAAATCCTTGAATTGGTTGCGGGTGTCTGCTCGTTAAGGCTTCTGCGCATTGTTTTTGGGAAAATGACAAAGCACAAATTCACTTGGGCACAGTTTTCTAAAGAAAGAGAGGCGAAAATGTTATTCAATAACTTCGCCTTGATTTGCATTCTCGTAGGGAACCTGCCTGTGCTTCTGAGCAATTTCCTGAGCTTCTCTTCAGTGATAAAGAAGAGTCAGCTCTTTGTCTGTATCATCGAAACATCGATATTGAGCATTCTCCAGGTTTTCCTAACGACGTTCAGTTACGCAGTATTCTTCAGCAATGCTCCTGAGAGATTTGATGATTCTGGCACTGTGCCCAGAGTTGGGTTCGCTGAAGTGGAAAGAGACAAAAGCGCAAATCATTCCGTTACGCTTGATATGGACAGATCGTGTGTCAAGAGGGAATTGACCGACTCGATCATGGATAAATCCAGTCAGAAACTATTTAATATGGTGACTTTGAAAGACGAGCAGAATGGTAACAAAAGCAGCAGTACCTCGGGAAGAAAGGTGATCGAGCTCGAAGAGTCCATCATTCAAATGAAGCAAGAATTGGATGAATCAAGTATCTGTAATGAAGTAAGAGGCTCCATGGAACTACAAGTCCACTCGAGTAATGATGGCAATTTGCTGATACATATTCCCAACAGAACTATGAACGATTCGATCCTTAATGACTCAAAAAGTTGTCTGGCTATGAACGAGTCAATTTTAGGGCTAAATGAGAAAAAAGACACCTTTGCCAGCAGAGTGCTACAGGATCGAACTGCAGAAGCTGCTAATCTCGGTAATACTATACATTATATAAAATGTTTTGCTAATGAATGATTAATAGGGGAATCAGTGAATGAATTCGAAGGTTTTAGTTTCTCCAAAGCACAGGTCTTACGTCGTGACTCCAATGACAAGCAAAACGAGCTGGAGAACCAAAACGAAGAGAAATTCTCGCCCTCAAAGAGACAAGGCAGCCTGATTAAACTCAAGCGGCTATCCCCTGTAAAATCTCCTACCAAGCCAAGACAAACTAAAGGAAGTGAAAACATCGACTCTGATCGATATAACTCTCAGCAAGACAAAGAAAACTGCCTCTCAGTCCGCGTTGATAGTGAACGCCATCACACACCAGTCCTGCAGGAGGCTTATTTGGCATCGCTTATCGCTCAGAAACGCAGCCCTCAGAAAAATTCATCAAATAATATCCTTCCTGAAAGCAACTCGATAACGGTCCTTGAGAATGATAAATCCAACACTTCTCTTCAGCGGTCGGCAACTAGAGGCAAGATCCTAAAGCCAACGCTTCTCGCCTCCATCTATGACAATAGAGAAAATGCCAAGCCTGACCATAGAGATGGTTTGAGTCATGTGTCCACTCTAACGAACATCCCGGAACTAAACAACAACTTCCATAGTCCACGAGGAAACAACAGCCATCATTTTGACAGCGTTAATAGGAAAATCCAATATTCTCAGCAGCTATCAGATAATAAACCGCTGCTGAACTCAAAAAGTCCGAGCGAAAGCGGACAAAAAAGAGAATCTATGGAGCTTTTCCCGAAATTTGAAGTCCATGATCTCGAACTCGTCAATTTATGCAATAAGCTGCCATCGCTCAATTCTTTAAGCGAGTTGGGATCAAATCTCCCTACAAGCTTGAAGGAGTTGGTTCTCGGCCAAAATAATGATTCATTCAACAGCGGTAAAAAATCATCTACAGGACGAGGATTTAAAAAACGTAAGAGTTATGCCTCGCAGACGAAAGAGGAGCAGTTTAAGCCAGAAAGTCTCTCAAATCTCGAGAAAATTACGTTAAATTCTGGTAATGTCAGTTTATCGGTGAGCATTGATTTGAAGGACTTACAAAGCGATGATCAAAGCATCCACAGTCAATATTTCAAGCAGAGTGTGTCAGGGTCAAAGCCTAGAATCCCGAAACCAAAATTAAATCTTTTCGAATCAAAAACTTCGTTGGCAGATCCTGAGCTGGCTAAGGCCAGCGTTGCTACTGAGGAAACGAATATTGCGACCCTTATCAGACTAGCCGAGGTTGAAAACGGAGAACAAAGGTCGATTTCGATTCAGAAACAATTTTCAAAGCCGAAAAATTTATTCTTTGCAAATAGCCACCCGGAGGAGGAGAAGGGCGGAGACGAGCAGATGGATTCAGAAGATCGATCACCTTCTTCCGCTTTGTAGCTTCAGATAGAATTATTTTAAATCCATTATCAGCTAAATAAATGTATATTGATTGTTGTTATTCCAAATCTTTATTATTATTGTCAGCTGTCTTATCCTCTATCATGTAAATCTCTCAGAAATTCCGTAATGATTTTATCTCAATCCTCGCAATCAGCCCTGACGGAAGTGTTATCACGAAATTTGAAATTTCGGACTTGGAATTTTGAAATTCTGTTGATTTTTGATCTGCATATTATTGATTGGCATTCTCACAGTAAAAGATATTATTTGAAGCAAATCGTTCAATTATTTTAAATGGAGCCGTCTGATAAGCAAACCGAGTATTTAATCCGCACAGGGCATACTGATAAATGCCTCCAGGCGATCGATGGTGTTGTTGTTCAGCAGGCTTTCAACGGTCATATTTCCCAGAGGTGGGTTTACGACTCCATCAATGGAATATTTAGTTCAGTCGCCTATCCCAAGCTCGTTATTTCTATCCAAGATGAGCCACGTTTAACTCAGCGATTAGCATTAGCATTAAAGGACCTCAACGATCTCAAACAGCAATGGACGCTTGGCGCTGAGGGTATTGTCACATCCAAAGCAAATGTCGAGTTTTGTTGGGACATTGCCGGCTCAGAAACCCAACGCGGAGCGCCTCTTCAGCTCTCGACGGTCAGTGATCGGCTAAGTCAGCGCTTTAAGCTTGAGATCTTTGATCCTGCGAGTCAATCCAAAAAGAAGGAAGAGTTTTTAATTGTCGCAATGCATTCAGAGCTTTGTTTAGAAATAACTTCGAATGAGTCTGGTGCTGCAGTAAAACAAGGCTTTCTGCATGGGTTGGAGAACCAGCGCTGGACTATGGGACTTGATGGACGGATAATCAACGTTAAAACAGGATTGTGTCTGACTCCGCTTGATAGTAGCCTCGACGATGGAAATTCGATCGTGGTAGAGCCTTTCGATGAGAATAATCCTTACCAAAAATGGAAGCACATTGACAAGAAAGGACATTTGGGCATAATCGATACAGACCGCAAATGCCTTGAAGTCATTGGAGGCTCAAAGGAGGTTGGCGCAAGAGTTTTACTCACGACCCTATCTGGCGGAGACCACCAAAGATTCAAAATCGTGCCATTTATCAACCAGTTTACCTATCTTCCTTTTGAATTGAAGGAGAGATACGTCATTGTTTCTCTACACGCACGAAAAGTCTTAGATTGCGAGCACGTCTTAGAGAGCTCGAAATCGAAACGGCCACTCCGTTTGGCTCCTTATTCAGCTTCGTTGTGCCAAATTTGGCGGTTTGGACTCGACGGTAGGATCGCTTCAGATAAAGACGGCTGGGTAATTACAGTGGATAGTGAAGAGCTAACTGATGGAGCTCCTTTAGTCGTATCTCCGCGAAATCGCCAAGAGTCAACGCAGGCATGGAAGTTCGGAAAGCGTGGGATTTTCCAAGCAATCGCGAATGAAGATAAGGCTATTTCGATCAATTCTGGCAGCATGCAAACCGGATCGCGGTTGGCTTTGTTTTCGAAGAAGAACGCAGCAAATCACCAACGATTTTCTGTGATGACGTTGGAGGAAGCACGGAAATGTTTCCTCGAAAAGAACATCTTCTCTCCTTTCTTAGTGGACTCGTTTGAAAAGCTTCCTCTAATCAGTGAATTTCTTCTCGTTGCTGAGCACTCACAGAAGTGCCTTGATATTAAGGACGGGAAAAAGGAGGATGGAACGAATGTGGTTCAAAACGCGATTAATGGTAGCGAGACACAGAGGTGGAGGGCTGATGGAGAGGGCAGACTTATCTCGTGTTGTACTGGGAAAGCGCTAGCGATTAGAGACGGGAAAGTGGCTGATGAAGCGATTATTTGCATTGAGAAGGCCAGCGACTCCTTAACGCAGAAGTGGGTGATCTCGAATGATGGGTTCGTTTCCAGCCAGCAAGAGAAGTCGTATGTTCTGACTGTATTTGATGGGAAACTCGAGAATGGGGTAGTTGCTGTTTTAAATAAAAATGATGGAAAAGCGGATCAGATGTTCAGGCTTGAAATTCCTCCCAACACGGTGAGTGAAAGTAAAATTAATGCGGAGATTATGGAGTAAATCACATGTTACGTTTCGTAGCATATTCTATGGTAATTTTATTTTTCAAGACAGCTCGAGATGAATTATTGTAACTTCTTATACCCTTGAGAGAAACAGTCCTATAGGTACTCATTCGAAAGTTTGGTTATTATTTGTGAATTATTTACGATGAGAAAAGTGATAAAATTTTGCTATTGAGTATTTTCGTCATAATAATGTAGGGAATCCAGAAATTGAACATCAATTGCTCTTTTCATTAGCCAGACTTCCATTAGAATGACTATATCGGTGAAAGCAAGCTTTCATGTAGGCGAGGGTTTATTTAACAGTGAAATGATATTAGAATTTAAAAGATTTATCGATTTAAGTTCTCTATGATGCAGTTTCTCAAAATTCTTTTCCATTTTTCCCTCATAGTTCGGCTTTCGTATTCATTAACTGAAAAAGTTTCATACGAACTAAAAGAGGGTTGGAAATTCAAATCAACCGGAAACCAAACATGGCTTCCAGCTAAGGTTCCTGGAGTTGTCCACCTTGATCTCCTCAACAATCAAATCATTCCTGATCCTTTTTGGAGAGATACTGAGGGAGAGGTCCAATGGATTGAAGAATTAGATTGGGAGTATACTACAAAATTCACTCTTCCTGAAGATCTCTTGAAAAAGAAGTTTATTCGGTTTGTATTCCACGGACTTGACACCCACGCTTATGTCTCTCTCAATGACAAGTTGATTCACGAAAGCCACTCTCAGTTCAATAGATACTACGTCGATTTCTTCAATCCTGCAAGCCTACAAGGAGAGCAGAACCTGCATGTGCTATTTAAATCCGCTCCGAAACATGACCTTGAAAAACACAAGAAAATGTTTCTTCCAGCCGACAATCCTCACATTTGGTCACGTAAAGCCGGTTACCATTACGGTTGGGACTGGGGACCACGTTTATGTGTCAGTGGGATCTGGAAACCGATTATCGTCGAAGGATTTGACTCTGCGGTGATTGAGTACGCTTACGCATATGCGAAGCAGATTTCAAATGCAGAGATAACAATCGGCCTTGAGGTCGAGTTTGCAGCTGTTGCTCCAGGGAACTACTTTTTCGAAGTCAGTTTGAAAAATATTTCAGGCGTAACTACCCGAAGCTCTCGTTTTAAGGTCAAATCTCCCGGTAATTATACCCTCGAGACCGAGATGTCTTCAAGTGCATTGAAGCTGTGGTACCCAAATGGATTTCGTGGACAGCAACCGCTCTATGACTTCGATTTCGTGCTATTAAGAGACGATAAAATCATCGATGAAAAGTCCATCAGGACCGGATTTAGAACGACTGAGCTTGTCCAGGAGCCTGATAGCAAGGGTTCAACTTTTTTCTTGAGGATAAACTCTAAGGACATTTTTATGAAAGGGGCGAACTACATACCTCCTGAGAGTCTAATGCCGCGAATGACGAAAGAAAAATACTGGAAATACGCTGAAATCGCGAAGGAATCAAACTATAACATGCTGAGGATATGGGGTGGAGGCCAATACGAAGATAATGAATTCTATAATGCTTTAGATGCGCATGGGATTACAATTTGGCATGATTTTATGTTTGCCGGTGGGATCTATCCCGCTGATGCCGAGTATACAGAAATGATGAAAATCGAGTTTGAGCAGCAGATTAAAAGACTCCGCAATCATCCTTCAATCGTCATCTATTGCGGAAATAACGAAATTCATGAAGGTATCGGATTTTGGGGATGGGGACAAGGAATCAAGGAGGGAGAGGGAAGAAAATGGTACGAGACCATCTTTCACTCGCTTATCCCTGAAGCATTAAAGAATTTTGATAAAGTACGAGTGCCTTATTGGCCTTCATCGCCACTTCGGCAATGGGATGAAGACGAGTCGATGTTAATCGGTGATTCTCATTACTGGGGCATCTGGCATGGGGACAAGCCATTTGAGATCACTAACACGAAAGTGCCTCGCTTCATGGCTGAATATGGAATGCAAGGAGTTCCAAACATCGAGACGATAAAAATGTTTACGAAGCCAGAGGACAGGAATATCAGCTCCAAGGTAATGAAGGTGCACCAGAAGCACCGCATTGGGTGGATCGTGATTCAGAAGTACTTGGATTATTACCACCAAGACCCCAAAGATTTTGAAGGCTACGTATATGTCACTCAGCTTCTGCAGGCCAAAGCGTTCCAAACGGCGATCGAGGCAGAGAGACGCAATATGCCGTATTGTATGGGAACTTTGTACTGGCAGTTTAATGACTGCTGGCCGGTGACGTCTTGGGCGACTCTGGATTATTACTTCACCTGGAAGGCTGCGCAGTATCGCGTGAAGAAATACTATTCAGAAGTAATTGTTTCTACTTATCAAAACCCTGAAGATGAATTGGAGGTCTATGTGGTCTCAGACAGCGATAAGCAGCAGCTAGGCACCATAGAATTGTCTTTGTTTGGGTTAGATGGGAAATTGCGATGGAGAACTAAACTAGCGACAATTATTGGAAATTCCCAAAGTATTCTTGTTTACAAGCAGGCTGTGAATAAAATATTGAAGGAAACGGATTTAGAGGCTGAGGTAGTCTTCCATGTGTTGCTGCAGTATCATGACAGAGCAGATCCGCAGCAAGCAACACAGAAATTTGAGCATTTCCATTACTTTGTGAAACCAAAGGAGCTGAAACTACAGAAGCCAGATTTCATGATTTCTCTTGATAAAGCTGCGAAAGAGGTGATTGTGAAAGCTGAGAACATTATCAAAGATTTGGAGTTGTATGTTGAAGGGAGCGTGCTAGAGCTCGAAGATAACTATTTTGATTTGGTGCCAGGAGAGCAAAGGATTAAGGTTAAGGCGTCTTGGTATGAGAAATTGGAGAAAATTGAAGCTAATGAAGTCAAAGCTCGAAGTTTATGGGATACATATAATGGAGATAGAGGCAATCCATATCGTGATGCTCTTTGAGCTTGCTGAGTTTTATCTTAGAAATTGATACTTAATATTATTTTGAATATTGATAATATAACATGCAGAAAATTCTTCCAATGATGAAACAAAATTACTTGCTTAAGTGTGAGATTTTGAAATAATTTATTAAGAATTTTTTAAAATAAAAAAAAAAAAGTTAGCGGGAATAAATTTAAATTCCAGAGTTCAACGGTAAAGGTAGGTGCATTGACTTTCCTTTTGAGTTGTAGTTGGTGTTTAACACGAAGATAGCGAACATGAAAATGTCATGGGTATTAAGCTAAGTGGTTGATAAATCTACTTTGAATCATTGTATGTAAATTTTCAAAAATCAATTATTGGGAAAATATCGGTAAGGGATGATCTTTGTATAGAAACGAATTTATGTATTGGAGTGAATAAAATATGAAATAAACTAGAACTAAAGCTACTCTGTCTTCCCACTTTGAAAGCTTCATAATCTTAGTGGAGAGCAGACACTCATTTTATTACATAGAAGTTTAAACGGAGATTAAGTAAATTAGTTAAGAACTAGATATACTCTGTGATTGAATATCTTATAGTATAATTTAAGTGCGCTTGGTCTTCTTGGAAACAACAAGGAGAAAATTACTGTTAATAACTGCTTTTTAAACTAGAGGCTAGTATAAACTTGGATCTCCTCTGTCCATTTCAATTTCTAATTAGTAATACTTCAACAAACTAAATCATTTTCGAGAGGAGTATGAACTTTATGAACTGATTTTCTCTGTCAATTTTCGCTTTCAAGAATGTATGAGAAGTGTTATTATGTAATTTGTCAGACTTATAAATTATTCAATCAATACAATTGGAAGTCACGAATCCTCTTAGTGTCGGTCATTACAAGTAACCGTATTATTGTAAATTGTTATTGTTCAGAATTTTCCTTCCAAAACTTTAATTCACACTTGGTTATCAAACATAATTAACATTGTCAATCAAAGATTTTACTTGTCGCCCATCTATTTCATGAGGAGGACCTTAGTCTAACGCCTTCTTGGCTGACTCCTTATTGAAGCGGCACGTTTTTGCAGTCGAGCTATCTAAAATTAGATGATCTCTGAACCTTTCCTTACCACTTGTCCGTCAATACTATGTTCTCCTCCTTGGAGCACTTTTTCAACGGAGCCTGGGGCTATGAAATCAATAAATCCAAATCCTCGGCTTGCCCCAGTTTCCTTATCCTTCATAATAATGCAGTCTTCGATTGCACCAAATGTGGAGAAGTAAGTTTTCAAGTCATCTGTAGAAAATGGAATGACTTTTTAAGCAATCAGCCTTGTTACCTATTGTCATATCGGGAGAGAGCGCTCCGACGAATAGTTTCCTGAAAAAATGGATTAGAAAACCTTTGCTGAGGTCAATTTACCTTAAAGCAATAGTTGAGTCTACCATATCTATTTTATTTGATTCACAAATATTCAATCAAAACTTTATATTAAATCCTCAATTTTAAGCGAGAATGAGAAAAGGCTTATTGCTCACTAAAACACTGTATGTAATCATATCAACAAATTCTCCAACTATTCATGTAGAAAGAAAACCATCGCAGCAAGAATTTTATTAATAAATACTCTAGAGATATTTTTAAAGGTGATTTCATTTTGAATTGTAAGTTTCAAATGTTAATTATCAGCAATGCAGACTGAGATCACTAGTAGAGAACAATTTATAAGCTTCCTATCTAAGTCTCAAACGCTCATCTGATAATATATACATCTTAAAAGATTCAATCATCATATTCGAAGGCTAAAATGGAATTCCTCTTCTGGCAGCTTCTTGCTTTCTATATTCAATCTCTCTGGTTTCTTGAGCCAAAGCACAACAACCGCAGCAGCATGTAAGCAAAAAGTCATCGCAATCGTCTCCTGGAATATTGAATTTCTGTCTGATTTGTTTTCTGAGGCCCATATGGATAATGCAAGGAACTCCGAACCACCCAAGAACAAGAAAGAGGAGTCCTTGTTGAAGGCATCCATCCTTGTGGAGTTGTTCGTAGTTCTGACCATACTGAACGCATGGGCACAACCAGCTCATAAGGCAGGATGGCATATCATCGCAGCAGCCGCAGAGAGTATGTTTAAAAGGACCAACTTCCCAAGGAACAGGGTAATTCTGACCCACTTGAATGACGATTCCTGGCATTGGTTGCTGGCCAGCCATCAAAGGTTGTCCAACCATCGGATTTCCTTGCATCATTGGTTGAGAGTACATATTATTTTGCTGAGGAGGATACATATTGTTTTGCTGAGGGTACTGATTGTTTTGCTGAGGATACATATTGTTCTGCTGTTGGAATTGTGGGTAAGAAGGGTTCGATTGAGGTTGAGCGTCGTTGTTTGGGTACATTTTACAAAATTTTGATTGAATTTATGCTATAATTACTTGAAGCAAATTATTTAAGTTTGATTCTATCAGATTCATTAGTTTAACAAGGATACGCGATCAATTTGGCCTAAAATTAACCTCTTACTTCATGAAGTATTAATGCTAGGAAAACGCTGTCAAGCTGCGATAGGTGCGATCGGTAGCCAAGGCGCTTTCAAATCTCCTTTGAAACCAAGTGGAACCTCCTGAAATATTGCGATTCTCATCACAACATTTGAGCAGGATGGTTTCAAAGCGTATTTAAAATTTTTGAATTGGCTTTCTACTTTTGTGAAGTAAGATAGTGCGAAAACACCTTCGCTGCTGAAGAAAGATACAATTAAGAGCGGAGAGCAAGAGCGAACAAATAAGAGAAAGTAATTCAGTAGTAGTAGAAAAAGAACCCATAAAACCAATTGATTTCGAATTAATCAAGGCTGTTGGTAGGAGGCTAACACTGGATGCTTAGAAAATTGAATTCTTTCAACCAAGCCTGCCGAGAAAACGAATGCAAGCAAGAGAATGACTAACTCCAATCGAAATTTACGAATTCAGAGTAAATGGGGGTAATTTCGACTCTGGCTTTAAGCCAGCAAATGAATCATAAGCTCCAATGAGAATCTCATTCACCCTCCCATCCTCGGGCTTTCATTCGGCGATTTTACAATCAATATCTCTTGAATTCTCAATGTTGATTTTAACCTCCAAATTTTTGCTCTCAAAAGATCGTTCTGCTTGCTAAAGATGCACTAAAGCTCATTTAGAGCGGCTAACTTATTTTAAAGAAGCTGACGGTTTGCAAAAAAAGATTTTTCTTTTCCAGAAAATTTAAAAACTACTCAAGAGTTCGGAGAACGATAAAATAGCCTTAGCATATCATAGACTTTTTCAGACTCTAAAATCATTTATGTGTAGAATAGTTACTATCAAAGGGGCTATAAGGCCCAGAACCAGCAACCTCGCTGAATTCTTTTAAGATCTATTCTGTTTTCATTATTCAATTGGTTGTGTAGTCGATCTATTTAGATCAGAAGATTTCATATTTCTATCGTCTTAAGGCGAAAGTTACGAATCTTCAAGCCTCTGGAAGACATTTTCTTGAGAGTAGATGCCGTTGCTCAAGGTTTTGATTAATTTGAGAAGAATACTCTTGGAAAAACAACAAATTTTTGATTCGCCATCGAGGAACCGCTAGAATGGAATTCAAAAGAGCTAAGAAAATAGTTGATCTCGCAAATATGAGGCGCCTCTGTGTTGGCCAAATTAATCATTCATTCAGCCACCTCAAGCCAAGTCTAATCAAAGTCATCTTTACTTCAAATGCAGAGATCCTAAGTCTGATCTTTCTAAGTAACCTCTTTTTTGCTTTTAGCGGTGCCTCTCGGGCACTTTATACCAAAAGCGCTGTCATTGACCTCCTTTGAAGGCGGGAAGTTCCTACAAAGAGCTTCTGACGCGCCAAAATTAGCTCCAATCAATTGTTTTAAAAGATGTCCACGGAACCAATGCTTGAAGAACACCATCCCATCGGCAAGGCTCAGCTAGCCTTGTGTTTGAGGAGCATTTTTATTTAGGGAGGGGGGACCCGACTCAAATTCCTCAGCATTTAAATATTGGCACATATTTCGCAGAATTCACAAAAATTGCCCTTCTTAGAGCAGCTACTCACATGAGCATGCCTCATCACATTGAATTACAACGCTTACTGCTGGATTTTGCTCATGAGTGTCAGATTGTATATAAATAATTTGAGTTTGTAATGTCAATTTTTACAGGGTGAACGGATCACTTATAGCATTAGAGCACAGATATTGCGTGTAAAACCATCGTAGGAGGAATTTCCTTTAGGTACATCCAACTTTCATGAAGTTTTGTTAAATTTTTAAAAACTCATCAGTTCATGCAGGATCATGCATGCTAATTTAGGAGTTTACCGATCTACAAACTCAAGAAGAGCCAAATATTACATCTCACTTTTCTCTGATTTGCTGAGGCTAGGATTGTAGCAACACTCTAATCAAGCACAAGGGCAGTTAAAATTGCTATTAATGATACATTCTGTCGGGATTTTTGAGAACCAGTCAAATCCCTGCGCCTTTTTGAAGTTTTTGAATTGGCCGCTCTATCATCTTTCTTTACTCAACGAAAACCCCAAGAAATCATTATTTGCATAAACTGAAGCCGACGATTCAAAAAAAAAAGGGTTGTATTTCCCACACAAATCGATCGAAGAAATATTCACACTTAATGCCTGACAAATGAGCCTTTGAAATGAATTATATAAGCTAATAGCTCTTTTCGGTATTGAAATTGTTGCGCTGTCCCTTACATTCATCGCAATGACAAACGACTCGAATCCGATGGGTGTATGTCCATCTTTAAAATACTATAAAACGAGTGTTGTTCACCCGGCTTTAGCCTCTCAAACTGCGCTATTAGTTCCTTTCCTGGCTCTATATCAGGGCGATATCACATGCAGTTGATTGGGTCTTGCGTTGAAGGTTGAAAGGGTGAGACGGACACTGAGGAGTTGGAAAAAATCGGGTTGCGTTGAAAAATAGGATGTTGGTTGCTATAGCAACCAGAGTCCGTGGATAATAGCCTACCTGGGCATATCTGCGCTTTCCTTTCAAGAACTTAATTGCAAGTACTAGATCTCTTCAAAAGAAAAAAATGCAATTGCTGGAAGTTGTTCTTTAGCAATGAGGTTTGACAATACGAAGTAGAGATATAACTCAAAAACAGTAGTAATAGTTCTCTTAAATTAATGCTTTAACAGGAAAAAGCAAGGCATATATACATAGTCTCTCTTGAGATCGCCTTCCAGATCTTCACAGATTTGAATTCTTGATTAGCATTTAAAAGGGAATACCCCTTCGAGCAGCTTCTTGCTTTCTCCACTCGATCTCTCTCGCGTCTTGAGCCAGCGCGCAGCAACTGCAGCACCACGTTATCAAAAAATCGTCCCAATCTGTTCCTGGAATGTTGAATTTCTGTCGAACTTCCTTTCTGAATCCCATATGCACGATGCATGGGATTTTAAAATATGCCAGAGCCAGGTAAATGAGCCCTTGCTGAAGGCACCCTTCTCCATGAATTTGCTCGTAGTTTTTCCCATATTGGATGCATGAGCAGCAAAAACTCATGAGGCAAGTTTTGCAATCGTCAAAGCATCCACATAGCTCGTTTTTATAAGGGCCAGACTCCCAAAGGCAAGGATTTGGCTGATTCATCTGGACAATAACACCTGGCATTGGCTGTCCACCAGCCATCATATTACCCGGCACAATCTGATTTCCTGGCACCATCTGATGCTGATTTGGATTATAGTACATGGAATCAGGCTGCTGATACTGCGGATATGCAGCATTATTTGCTAGAGGTGCATTGTTCTGATACATATTTAGGACGTTTTTTCAAATTTAATTTTGTGCCATTATTGAGCTTAATCTGAGTAGTTGCACTGTCGGATTCCTTAGTTTAATCCTACTCATGAGATCAAAAGAGTCTAAATATGACATTTCACGCTCCTCGTCGATTTGGGCTGAGAACGACCTGCATAGGCCTCAGGAGTGAGAAAATATCGAAAATTTGCTCTGGTATGCAAAAAATACCCTTTTTTGTTGTCATGTTCCTAATTTAGATTTTCTGCGCTGTCTATTTAATCGAGCTAAATCATTTATAATTCAAAAAAAAAGTTAAAAAGTTAAAAAAGTGATCATTGCAAATATGCAAAAGTCCTTCATTGCTATTGCCCTCGCTCTCACTTTGAGCTGCGCTGTGGCCACTTACACCACCAACAACTACGTCAAGGCCCCACAAGAAGTCGTCGCAAACGCTGACACCAACTTCACCAACATGAGCTCCCTTGCTGTTGCCTCCGTCACCATCGGTGATGTCTACCTCCTCTCCCAAAACGTCACTGCCAACACCGGAAACACCTCTGCTTCCAACTGGGCCGTCTGGTACAAGAAATTAGACGCCAAGACCCTCACCTCTAACACCAACGCCTCCGCCACCTTCACCGCTCCTTTGGTCACCTTCTTCTACAACAACTACGCTTTCTCCATCAACGGTGACAACGACACCAACACCCCACAACTCAGAGCTTACCAAACCCCACTCAACGGAGGTGCTGCTCTCCCAAGATTCACCTTCACCACCAACACCAACCAATCCTTCTTCCCTCAAATCGCCAGCTTCGCCGTTGTTGGAAAGACTGTCTATGCTTTCTTCCTTGCCGCTGAGCAAAAAGTCAACTTCACCAGCATCGAAATTGGTACCTCCAAAGTTGGAACCGAATACACCCTTACCTCCGCTTACACTGGATCCCTCCAAGTCGTCTGGGGTGAAGCTCTTTCCACCAGCCAACTCTTCGCCACCTGGATGGAAACCGACGCCCTCAAGGAATCCGTCGTTGACGTCTCCAAGGGAACCGTCGCTCCAGTCGCCGTTGGTGCTTTTGACAAGACCTACGCTTGCTCCGCTTACGTCACTGACAAGAAATACTACGGTGAAATCTGCACCAAGGTCGGTGAAAACCAAACCCTCCAATACTACATCAGAACAAACACCACCTCCCTTGTTCCATTGGGCAACCAAACCTTCACCAACACCTCAACTTTAGCCAGCGTCTTCCCATATGGCCCATACCTCGCTGTCATCGTAACTGATGTCACCGCCGCCCCATCTGTCTCATACAAATACCAAATCTGGAACCTCGACACCCTCACCCTCTTCAAGGAAACCACCCAATTCTTGACCATTGACAGCAACTCCACTGTCAGTTTCTTCAGAGTCCCACAAGGCGGTCTTTACACCCTCCTTTTCGACAACAGACAACAATCCAACGAAACCCTCACCAACGTCAAAGTTGGTCTCCTCCTCGGCAGCTCATCCCTTGCTTCCGTTCTTGGATTCCTCTTGACCATCGTCGCTGGTCTCCTCCTCTTCTAAATTTAACGTGATGATAGAATAGAAAAAACTCAAATACACAGTGTATAGCATTGTTCTTTTGAGTAATATAGCTAAATATTCGCGTGCAGTTGTCTCTGTTCGTGTAAAAGAGTTTATATGCAATGATCACATAGGATACATTGGATAGAAAAATTTCATAAATAAAACCAAAAAACAAAATAATTAAATTCCCATTTAGTTTAGTCCCAAAATCCAGAAATTAATTGCCTTGAGTGTTTCAAGGCTTGGACGAGTCAAATTCAGCTGTTGAAAGCAACGAGCCCAAATTTAGAAGCTTGGGACCTTGGCGAGTGCCGAAAGATCATGTCCAGGCTGAGCAAACCCAAGTAATGGGATCAGCTGAAGATGATTGTAACTAATCTTTGCTCATTTCAGAGTAGTACCTCTTATATGGTCATAATAATAGTGTGACTAGCAAGAGACCACTCAATTTGGAGAGATAAGTGCGTTATAGGGCCACATGCGGAGAAATGCGACTAAAAAAAGTTTCTTGTCATTTTTTGGTGCTTTTGTCCAAAGTTTAGATGATTTGGCACTAAAAACAAGCAATCGATAGACGAGCAGTGCTCATCCTATGAACTAAGTTAGTCAGGTACGTAAATATCCCACTAAGGAGAAAGCTCTGTTGGCAAAATATGACTGCTATGTTAAATCAGAAATATTGTGTATGATGGCAAAGATATCGTTGGACGCTTCAAAAGACAGTTTAGAAAAAGGATTTTCAACGCTTTTTTGACATTCTTTGCTTCATATCTTCAACCTAAAATGAAAAGTAAGAGAAATTTTGATTTGAGGGATATCATGTTGCGGCGCTGAATAATTTGAAAATTAAATTTCGCATCGAGCTGTTTCACAAGTTGTAATTTTTAACGAAATCAAGAAAGTTGTAATTTCATTGTTGGTCTCTAATCTGACGATTTCTTACATTAAATGATAAGGATGTCTTGTCCATTCCTTGCTATTATTTTCAGCAATCGGGAACCACATTTGCATTTTCGATTAACTTTTGATATTACTGATGAAGACTTTTGCTTGCAAACGCTATATATTAGAGTTTTGAGTGAGAAATTAGAGGGCGAATCATGGTTTTATTGTATGATTAAAGATATAGACGGAAAGACATTTATTACGAAAGTAATAATAATGACATTTGTCTTTTATCGTTTTCGGTGTCTTGCTTTCTCTTTTAGAAAGGGTTCATCAAGTAACATAACTTGATTTTTGTGGCTTTGTGGAGATATTGTTACTTTCGTGCCAGTTTCAAGCAAATTATATTTAAAAATGGTTTAGTATTTGAATTTCGAGAGGACTGGGATCATTTCTGTTGGAAAAAGGGTCGTTGTGAATATAATTTGCTGGCGAGGTCTGGAATGAGGATGAAATAGAGTATTGTTGGCTTCAAAAATGTTCTCACTAACAAGTAATAGGAGAGATTTGATATAATAGTGAGTAGTTCCGACTAACAGCAGTTTGCGGTTTATTCTCGCCTAGAAGAGGAAACTGAAAATGGCTTTAGAGATGCAATTCAGCGATTTTCAAACAAGGGTATCTTAAAGTCAAATCAAACTGATCAATGGTTGAGGGAAGGTAACTTATTTTCGGCAATTGTTCCAAGAACTGAATGAATAGAATAATGAATTTCTTCAGGTTAAGAAGAAATTTTATTATATAAACAGTTCTCTTTGTTATTATTCCGATTCATAAACTCAGTCGGCTCCTTCACAGTATCAAATTTTTATCTGATTGCAAATCCAATCTGATATCAGATGAAATTCACAAGTTTAAATAGTTAAATTCTTGAGTTTAAAACACAGACTCAAAATTGAAGGTTTTTTTCTTTTTTGTGAAAAGATGCTAGTTAGATACAAGCTGGACGAATAATTCCTATCTGAGCCAATGCCAAGCGGAGAAGTTATTCACTAGTGTTGTCTACAGTGCTGCATGAGCAATACATCGAAATTGCAGTCAAGAGAAATTCAGGTTGAGCCTCAGTCCCTGATCAGAATATTCAGAAACATTTAGAGCTCCAAGAGATGCGATATTTTATTTCAGTGAAAACTAATTTCAAAAATGCGGTTTGGGGTTGCTATCCTTGAACTAAAATTTATCGACTACGTTTTTTATACGCATTTCGGCTCAGGTCGATCGCATTTCAGAACACTAATATTGGTGAACGAATTCACGATAAAAATTTTTCCAAAACAGAAAAAAAAAAAAATTCAATAAATTCATGTTTGAATGATTGGCTTGAAGATGATTTTCAATCTATTTCTTCCTGTTCTCTAAAATCTATAGATACATTGAGCTGAATTCAGAACCAAGCAATTTTCAGGAGTTTGTAACTTTGATATCTACTAATTATTTCTGAAGAGAGTTCAAGGATTGGGAGGAATTTTCTTGTTAAACTCCCAGTTTAACTTCTTCAAGAAATGAACCACCGTTCTCCAATCATTCACTTTTAGTCTCGAATTTTCTGTATTGATCTCTGTCATACATAAAGTTTAAAAAAATGGGGCTTTACAGAAAAAATGCTATTTTTTACAGGTATATTGGAGACTGAAATTGTTGTTGTCATCAGCATTAGTGCGATTTGGTTACTTTATACCAGAGGCATTCTGAATCAACCACACACAAATCGAGAATTAGCCCATCCAATAGCTCGAGTACTTTTTTACTTAGGAGAGTTCTTTGAGCTTTGATGAATCTTATTATAATTCTTGAAAACCTAACTAGAAGTGGGAAATAGAGGAGAAATGCTTTATGGCAGTTAAACTCCCGAGTTCTTATTTTCTTGAGAAGGAGCTTTTTCAGCATTTTGTGTGACAGTTGACTTGTCTGAAAGGGACAAGTAACAAGAGCTTTTCGGCAGCATCAGAAAAGATCATCTTAAAACCTACTTGCTAACTCAAGATTTATTTCTAAGGAAGATTGATTTCAATGTGAATATTTAGACCTGATTAAATTGAATTATTTCATTACAGTCTTAATGCATTTTATCTATCAATAGCAATTTTAGAATTTCGTAATTCCCTCACCCAAACTCAGTAGGCTACGAATTATTATGATATACACCATTTTAGTGTTAGTTAATTGAATGGAATTCCCTTTCGAGCAGCCTCTTGCTTTCTCCATTCGATCTCTCTCGCCTCTTGAGCCAGCGCGCAGCAACTACAGAGGAATGTTACCCAGAAATCTTCTCTTTCGGTTCCTTGAATGTTGAATTTCTTTCTCATTTCCTTTCTTAAACCCACATGCGCGGAATGTGCGATTTTTAGATACAGTAGGCCCTGCTGATAAACCTCTTCTTCTCCTCCATGGAGTTGTTGGTAGTTTCTTCCGAACTGGGTGCAGGGGCAGAAAAAGCTCATTAGGCAGATGTTACAATCGTCAAAGCATCCACAGAGCTTGGCATGATAAATGCTAGGCTCCCAAACGCAAGCATTTGGCTGGCCAACCCCACCTGGCATTGGCTGTCCACCAGCCATATTTCCTGGAATCATTTGACCTTGAGTTGGCGTTTGATGTTGGTTTAAATGGTAGTAGGTGTTGTCTGGTTGTGTGTGCAGTGTGTAACCATATTCTTGAGAGGTAGTGTTCATCATCTTTTCAATTGTTGCTACAGTTTTATTATATTATCACAACCGACAAAATCTCGGCTTAAAATCCAGGAGTTTTTCAAATTCTCAAGTTTAAATCGCCTTATTTACAATACCAAAATAGTAATTAATCACATTGAAATTTGATATCATACCGTTAAATTGTTCAATTCATAAGTATAAATTTATTACTTCGTGAGTTAAAAACACGATATCATCTAAGATTTTAAACCTGGATACACCCTTAAATACTCATTTGCTAATTTAAGAAATAAAAGCTAAAATATCGAAAATGGAGCCTACCCACACTTCCTATAATAATATGTACTATGATAGTCAACCAATGACTATGCAAGGTCAACCTATGCAAGGCCATCCCATGCAGGGACAACCTATGCAAGGACAACCAGTGATGGGGCAAAACATCTATGGGCAACCTATGGCTGGTGGGCAGATGATGCCAACAGTAATTAACATTACATACGTTGGTAAACCACCATCTATCTGGGAGGAGGGTCCATATAAGAATCGGCTCTGCGGTTGCTCCGATGATCTAACATCCTGCGTTATGAGCTGGATCTGCCCATGCATTCAATTCGGACAGAACTATGAGCAAATTCATAAGGGTCAAGGACTTCGTGCAGGAATCGCCTATGCTGCTGTTCTGTTGTTCGCAGTCCCTTGCGTTGTCCATGGGGGCTTCAGAAAAGAATTGAGAGAGAAGTTCAATGTTTCGGGAACTAGTCTTGAAGATTTTGCTGTCACAGGCTGCTGTTTCTGTTGCGCGGTGGCTCAAGATGCCCGAGAAATTGCGTATAGAAAGGAAGACGCTGCCAGAAGAGGTCTTCCTTTCTATTGAGATTAGAAATTGAATTTATTCCAGCCAAACAGTCAACATATTGATTCATTATATCTTTTCATATCAAAATCTAAGCTAAATAAATTCTCGAAAATTATTGTGGTCAAATGAAATTTGAAAAAGAACTTATTTTCATTCTGTCTGAAAAAAATAATGTGACGAATTCAGTTAAGTAGTATAAAAAAATAACGATAAAATTCGGCAGAGCTACTTCCTGCTAGATTCTGAATAATAGGCCAATCGAATCGAATAGATTCTATGGTTAGCAAACCTAGGCGTACCTTCCAATCTTTGTTTCTAATTGCGAATAAGACAAACGAATTTTGTTGCATTAGCTGAATATTTTGAAAAGATTTTCCAATTGAATGATGAGACGAAAACCGTCTGTCTAAAATGAAATCTCATTTCAAGAGAATCATGGCTGAATCATGACTCATGTTGCCAATTGTCACATGATGTGCTATGAACTCGTTGGTTCCTATGTTAGTTTCTGTTGAGTTTCTCCCATTTTTGGATTTTGGGCAAAATAAAATATTTCACTTTGACGGAATTATCAGGTTAACTTGAGTAATTTGATGTTTTCCATCCAAATAAGTTTCTGGTAGTGAGCCTGCAAAAGCCGTATATATCTGCATCTCCTCATCTAAAGTTCAGGGTTTTGACCATACCTTCATATTGGAAGATGTTTTCACCTTGCATATGCTCAACACAATCTACGTTTATAATTGTCTGAGTTAAAATGTCATACTAATTCTCTTTTTATCTCTCATTTGAGCAAGTTCCTCTGTATTTTTGCAATTTCTCATCGCACGTTTAACAACTACTCAAATCGAACAGTCTCCAATTAAAATAATTTAACGAAAAATCGCTCTTTCACTTTTTCCTCAACTCTTTTGTGTTGCATCAGAATATTAGCATTCAATGCAATTCCACGCAAGGAATTACCTCCTTTTACAGATTGTCATCACATTGGCGAATATTAAACAACTTATCTTTTAAGAACATCGTTTTTTTAGCAAAATCTCATGCTGATTATCCACCGATTCGGGCTAACGAATTCGTTTTGCCCAATTGTATACGATATTAAGGCCAGATTTTATAATAGGATAAGCTAGGACATTCGCAACAAAACGCAAGGAAATAAATTAAAAAACGAGGGCTTTTGTATAATCAAAAATTAAAAGGGTTGAGTTTGAATAAGTCAGTAAACAGAAGATAGTATGGTGAGTCCTTACGATAAAACAACAGGGTATGAATGAGATTACGTTAGGTGTTAGCTTAACTTTCCACAACTAGCAAAATTTTTGTTGGCGGTATTCCTCCCAGTATTACTCAGAGTAAGAAAGTGCAGTCAATAATTGACTTAGCTTCCTTGATTAGGCGATGTACAAAACTATTTCAGCAAATTCGGTGAGATCGCAGACTGCATACTTATGCAAGATAAAACCACCGGCAAGAGTCGTGGTTTCGGCTTTGTTACCTTCAAAGATCCTGAAATAATAGATTCAATCCTCAAAGAAGAACACAAACTCGACGGAAAAGAGGTTTTTTCGCTTTTTTGCAATCCCTAACCCTTGCTAGATCGACTGCAAGAGAGCTGTCCCTCGTGAACAACCTTCAGATAGCCACAAAGACGAACAGAACCCTAATGGCAGGACAAAGAAGGTTTTCGTTGGAGGATTGCCTCAGACTGCCACAGAAGAAAATTTCAAAGCTTACTTCGAGAAATTCGGAAAGATTGAAGATTCCGTCATTATGGTTGACAAAGAGACCGGAAAATCAAGAGGTCAGATCATTTATCATTTATCTTCAAATGTCACTAACACAATGCAGGTTTTGGATTCGTAACATTCGATAATGAGGATTCTGTCGAAAAGGTCATTGAGTGCTACAGCGAAAATAAGATCGACGGAAAATGGGTAAAACGATTTTCCAATAGAAGCATTTTTTTCATCGAATTGCTTTGCTTAGGTCGAATGCAAGAAGGCGTTCCCTCGAACAAGCAGCAATACGCCAAGCAAGCGCGGCCACATGGGTGACAAAAGGTCTGGATACCATCGAGATAGTGGTGCGAGCACATATCCACCAGCATACGGTGGCTATGGTGGGGGCTATGGAATGAAAGACGACCCATACGGGTGGGATAGAATCTTTATTCAGCAAAATTTAACTTCTTTTTGATTTAGAGGAATGTATGGAGCTGATAGAATGGGCTATTATCCACCTACAGGCTATCCAGGGTGAGTGCCTTGCGCTTTCTTTTTGTCTTTTTTTTTTCTTCTTTTTTTCCTCTGCGACTTTATGAGTCGCTCTCTTCCTCTAAGGGTAAGTCGGTCTCTCGGAATTAGTACGGCCAGGCTTAGTTTCACGCTAAGGGCAGATTTTTTTCATTACGGTTAACTTAAGGAAAAAAGATATAAGGTTCAGAACAATGAGAGATAATCAATCTTGAAGAGAAAGGAAATCTTTGTTATTTTTTTGCTTGAGCTTATTTAAGTAACACTAAAATTCTAGATTACTAACATTATCTAATTAGGTATCAAGCACCACAAGATTATTATGGTTAAGAATTAAGTTCCGTTTTAGCTTAGCTTAACTAAATTTGGAAACTTAGATGACAGAGGAGCCTACTGGAACAGTAATAATTCACCGTCTTACAACGTACGCATTTAGCAAAATATTCTCTTTTTTCCCCGATCTCTTGCCAATTTTATTGCTTATTCCAGCGAAATATGATTATCTAACCCTTGTTTTTTTGACAGTTAGGTAAACCATTTATTTTATAAATCAGGTACTGGCTACAAGCCAGAGTACATGGGACAATACCCTGACCAAGGTTATGGCTATGATAAGTCCGGACGCGGCGCTTATCCTATGCCAGGAGATGCCAGTCATACGAGCATGATGGGGTATGGGTACGGACCAGGCCCAGGCATGTATCCAAGTGGTTCTTACGATTACGGAGCAACAGCACAAGGCCAGACAAGGCCAAGTGATACTAGTGCAACAGGAGGTAAAAGCAAAGTGTATTTGAGCCATGCTAACTAACCAATTGTGATATTGCTAATAGGAGCGCCAACAGGACAGCCCAGAGATGACAGGTATTACAAGCCGTACTAGCCTTTATGAATGTGATTATTCTGTATTTGAATATGCTCGTTGTTAAGTTCATGTGAGTATAATGAATGAATTTCATTGTGATGGTTGTTCAAAAGAAAAACATGGAATAGTTAAAGAGACGCAGTTTGTCTTCATATATAACAGATCTGGAATGAAGTTTTATGCAGATAAAAAATGAATTTTGCTAATGAGTACAACGAGCGTATGCTTGCAAGAGAAGATATTAGAAAAATGATCACAAGACAAGGTACTGGAAATAGTGATGTTTTTTATAGGATAGATGTATAGCTTCACGTAATGCAGTTGTATATACCAGTAAATTTTATATCGAAGAAATTAATGTTCGATTTTGAAAAAAAATTTTTTGATAAGTTGGCAATGAAAAGAGAGTTTTTGAGCTGCTGCTCATGGAGTTGGAGTCTAACTCCTCTTACTCTGTAATGAGAAGCGCAAAACTAATGAAAATTGCTTGAGGTGCTATGAGAATTCCTTGCATTATTTCAGGGGTGACTACTCAAGAAGAAACTGTCTTAATAATGCAGAACCAACCGATACAGATCTCAAATTGGACCCAACTTTGATGTGGCTATTTGCAGTTAGTCGTTCCATAACTTTAAACTTCATAAAAAACCCAAAAAAAGTCCAAAAAAACTAATGTGGATCCAGAAGTTTAATTTAACCAATTATGCTATCAAAAGTGATTTGTTACTCTCATGCTGTCTTTCAGTGTTTCTTAAAACATAAATCTAATATCAATCGAGAGGAATTTGTTCTTTGCAAATAAGGGTACTTGTCAGTACTAATTATTCAAACTGAAGACTTCAGGCATGTCTTCAACTCGCCTAGTTGTTTCTTCTACGCAGTTTCTCTGGATCTTGAGCAGTCTGACAGTAATATACTATTTTACTTCTTTAGAGTTTTCTGGGATTTGTTATCCATCATCCATCAACACAATGTGCCTATTGGCCGAAAGTATGGCTTGCGGCATCATGATTACTGTCTATATAATATTTTATCTGATAAGCATCATAACTGCGCGTTCAATGAGCTTTTATGAGAGTCTATCAACAGAAAGAGGATTAAGAAATACATTGGCTTGCATCGTAGTGTAGCATATCAGTGTAATATTAACAATTTAAATTTTTTCGACGAGAAAAACACTCAATTGAAAAATTACACTTAAAATTTGCCAAAGAGAAGAAGACATCCAATTTATTGAACTTCTCTTCTCAAATTCATACAAAAGCAACGAAAACAGCTCCACTATTCCTACTACATATCATTATCCTCTTCGTCGTTGAAATTGGCTGTATTATGAAAAGTCTTTGCGAAATAATCTTTCTGGAAACACATCTTTCCTCTTCCTTTTTCAACAATCAATCCAATATATTTCAACTCCGAGACATACAGATAAAACAACATATCTGCATTCGCCTTCACTTTCTTATTTATAGCGGTTTCTTTCAGCCCATCAATAGTCTCTTTGAACGCATTCAGACACTGATTGATGTCTATACCAATATTATACTCCTGCACCGACTGAATAAACTGTCGGAATCCAGGTCTCTGCTGCGCGAAACTTCTCTTTTCGCTGTTCAAAAACGTTAGGATATCCCCAACGAAATCAGGGCTCACTGACGACCGAAGAGACTCGAGATCGGAGTAAACAAAATAAGGATAATCTATTAGAAGCTCTTCAAACGCTGTGATGATATTCGCTGCAAAGAATTCACTTAGAATCTCATTGATCGAGCCAAAGACGGTTTGTATCTCAGAAAGCCCTTTCTTCTTCTTAGGCGTCTCAGCTTTAGAGGTGGACCTTCTCCCCTTAGTTTTTTGGGCTGCCGGCTTTGATAAATCAAGCAACTTTTTCCCATACTCTCTGATTCCTTTATCATTGGTAGCCTCGGTTATCAGTTTCCCAATTTGCTCAGCTAGCTCCAACACTTCATCTAAAGACGTAATTTCGTCGAAAATAGTCTCAGGTAACGTGTACGATTCCTCTTTATTGATAAATAGCTTTACGCATTTCCTGTCTGATTCCTCGATATCACTCATCGCCAGTTTTTCGATCTCATAAAATATTTTCACAGCCTTTCCGATCGAAGGACGCACCGTTCCGTATGATCCGACCTTTCCGCGATCCAAGAGAGCGGTTTTTAGCATTTCTGTCATTTGGTGGTCTTTTATCTTGAAAAGATAGTCTTGAACGATAACTGCCAGTCGAGATATAAACCCTCGAGGCGAAAGCTCGTAAAAATCATATAACGACAGCAAATGTCTGATAATTGACTTTGAAAAAATTGGGAAAAACTCGCAGTCGCAAAGAAGATCGACTATCATCTTCGACACGAGGGAGATCGAGCTACTGAGCTTTACGGTCGAGTAATCGACTTCTGTCTCCAAGTCTGTCTCGCGAGGGCATAGCGATGGAAGTATGATCGTAACTTTACATTTTTGGGTCCTGTCGTGCGTCAGCAAGTCTTCTTCGATATATCTTAGCAGGTTAGACAGTGTGTCGCCATCCTCTTGTACGTAATAGTCAAAGAACAAAATTAATTTTTGGATATATTTTCCTTTGTGTTGCGCTATTCCGTCCTTAATCTGGTTCAGAAGCAACTTCAATGAGGTGCTTTTGCTGTCTTTCAATCGAATTCCCACCGCTTTATGCGTATTGGCTAAACTGTTCAGCATATTGTCGATTCGAAGGGTATTGAGACTAAATTGCAGAGAATCTTCAATAACAACCAGAGAAATAGGGGTTTCTGAAGGATCTTTGGTCTTTTGCATGGTTTCGGCTATTTTGTCTAAAAGCAGTCCCTCGAAGTAAGCCAAGTTGCTGTTTAGTGTCGTGTTAAGTCTGTTGATGAAGAGCTGCGCAAGTTCCGAGAGCCTCTGAGTTCGCACCGATGAGGATGATTCTTCTGGGATAATTTTCCCTTGAGATTTCCTACGTCCTTTGGATGGGGTTTTAGCTCCAAGTGAAGGCGCTTTCTTCTTTTTCATGGGAAAGATGATTTCTACAGGATCCACAACGCTTTCTTGCTCGATGTCCATTTTGTCATCTTTCTCTTCTTCGACTTCCAGAGTAGGAGAGTGATTGCGATCCATATCCTTGAAAATTTTGCGGGAATTTTTTTAATTAAATTTTGAGTAACAATAAGCTATTAGACACCAAATTATCAGTTCACAGCACTCAGAGGCAAACTTTTCACAGTAATTTCCTCTGAATCAGATAACCGCTTTTTTGTAGAGTATTCTCCCATTTGTTTGTGTTGAGGACATATATAGACCTCCGTTCTTTGGAGACTATGAAAAAGAAAGTCATGGAGACTAGCACGTTCTTTTTGACATTAGTAGTTATTCATATTGAATTTAATTCAAATCCGATAAAAATAATTTCGAAAAGGAGAGCGAGTCATGAGAAAGAAGAATATAAATCTAAGAGAAGAAGAGGCAAGGACCCAAGAATTCCTGCAAAAAGTACTTTGAAAGACAAATATTCCTGGTCCTGAGAAGTTTTTAGTTAAACAAATTCAAAAGCACCTCTGTCGCGATTAAAGAAAAAAACAAGCACACGAAACACAAAAACGAATGGTTTAAATACAACACGATCCTTGGAAAACTTGAGTATTGCAATATTTCATCCATAATGGATTCTTATCCTCTGTCAAAGGACTCAGCTAACCAATGAACTGGAAGAAACACTCAAAAATTTAGACAGGTAGAGTGCATTGTTGGCTTTTCTGATCAATTTGCATAAGGGACTACAACACTCAAGTACGGGAGATCTTTGAGAATGACGCTGATGAAAAAAACAAAGCAAATGTATAAAATTTTGGAATATGAGAAAAAATCATTTAGAATTTTGGAGAATATTCGCAAGAGATTGAGCAGAAGAGAGAGATTTACGAGCTGAGCTTTTGGTACCAGGTAATAGAAGTTGAAAAGTTGTTCCTTATCAGTGAGCAAAGGCGCAATTGCTGCGAGAAGGCGTGAAAAAGTTTCAAGCTGGAGACGTAAGTTCTATTATTTGTTGCAGCAAGACTGATTTTTTTCGGGTGATAGAAAGCAGTGACGAAAGATGAAATCAAGCAATTGATTCAGGACGTCAAGTCCTTTTTTGGTCAAATGGATGGGATTCTTGAGCAAGAAGCAGCAGATTATGAGAAGGTGAATTTTGTTAGATCATGATTGAAATTGAATCATTCTGACGACTGTAGGTGAGAAAGGAAATTGAAGAGTATGTGCAAATGGCTCATGAGACTGATAACGTCGCTGGTTTTGACCAAGAGCTTAATATTGATCTCGATTTCCAATTTCAGCAGTTCCTTAGCGACTCTATCCAGTATAAAACTATCATCTATTATTATAAGCTCACCGATATAACACTAGAAAAGTATTGGATGCGATGATGGAGCAGTATTTCAAAGGACAGCATTTGATCGATGAAAGGTACCGTCTGGAGTTCATCCGCTTGGAAGATGTAAGCATTCTCTTGAGAATACCTTCTAAAACTCGCGATTAGACCTTCCAGCGCCAAGCTACTGTTCCCAAAGAGCTCGATCAAAATGGAAAGGAAGTTTTTCGACACATTTACAAGACATATATTAAACGAGGACTGGTAAACATAACGCGTCATTGACAGGCCTTGAATAAATTTTAGGATCGAGACCTATATATGGAAAGATTAGCGATGCAATTCCCGAAGATGACTCGCAAAGAGTTGGAGCAATATGACGCTTTTATTACTAGCCAAGAATTTTATAATAAACGCAAAAAAGCGCTGAACAGAGAGTGGGTTCGTGAGAAGACCAATATGAAAGAGCTTGCTGAGGAGCAGATACTTCGGCAGATTGAAGAGAAGATTGCTGAGACTGCAAAAGAGTTAGAAAGGTTAAAAACTGTAACGTTTTTTTTGAGGAATACAGCTGCTTATTCGTTACACGAAAATGTACATCTTAGAATAAAGAGCTCGCAAGACTGCATCAAATAATCCAAGAAAAGCGCGAGGAGTTTGAGGCTCGAAGGGCAGAGCGAGAAGCACAATTAAACGAGGAGCGGCGAAGGAATGAAGAACTCAAGAAATTAAAGCAAGAGAAGTTTTTGGAGCATGCGTCAAAGGTCAAACAGGTAGCAAAGGTTTACGGAGATGAAAAGAAAGAAAAACAAGAAAGAGACAGAATGTTAAGAGAAGTAACGTTACACCATTTATATCAGATAACCATTGACAACATTGATCACAGGCTGAGCAAAGGAGGAAAAATGAGGAAATTAAGGCAACTATCGCGAAAAATCAGCCAATTGTGGCGAAGCGTCAGGCCAAGGAAATAGGAAAAATTGAGGAGAAAGTGCACCAAAAAGAACTGAAAAAGAAGGCAAGACGACTCATACACTATGTTTTCTTGATAAATTTTACATTAGGCGGTTATAGAGAACGCCGAAAGAATTAATAAAGCAATCGAAAGTTATCCTTTCCGTCCAAAGGTTGAATTTGCTCCATTTCCCTTAACAATTTACCCGATCATTCATTACAGGTGGAAGCAGATTTCGAGAGAGTGATCAAAGATACAGAAGCTCTTGAAAAGAGAAAAGCGACAACGCTTGATAAGGTAGCTTTTTCTTATTGAATTACAATGATAAATGAATAAAGGCTGATAAAGTTAATCTCTTCAAAGTGCATGGATATAACATCAAGGAGCTTATGGGTGATATTCGCTACAAAATCGGAGCGGCTCTATTCGTAATGATACCGTCTTGAAATTATCGTTAGAAATTATTTTTTGTAGGAAGCTGGACTCGATAAGACGGATTATGGAAAAACTCTTATGGTTGCTCTAAGTCGTGGACAAAACCAAAACCCATCTTCTTAGGGATTTTTACTATATAGAATGTCAAAAAACTACCTAATGTGTTTGTTTGTATGATCGAATATTCACTTTAATATTGAAAATTCCTCGCTTTTAAAAGAATGGGAGTTACCTTTTGATAACTATTGGAAAATATTAATGTAGAATATTAAATTTACAGCTGATTTCAGCATCAGGCAATAAAATTAATACCCTCGAATTAACAAAAATGTATATGATTTTTATAGTAATCGAAACTAACACTCCACTGAGAATAAGCGTGGAAGTAGTGGCTTATTGGTACTAATGTATTATCATGATAGCTATTTGGTTCCAGGAAAAATCTTCCCCTTATTCTTAATCCTGATCGTATTTATAAGCAGTTATTTGTGAATCACTGCCCCCGACGAGAAACTCTTTATCGCCTAATTATTGTATTTAGAATTTCTTGTTTAACAAGGTTCATTACCGTTCCATTCCACGACGAATGTTTTACGTTTTACATCACCGATAGTAGTGCTGGGAGTAAAAGTTCTTAAATCCCAGATTTTAATATGACTATCATGAGACACCTGTTCCAACATTTAATATATCGTACCAAACTAAACGTATTTACCGATATAAAAATATTCGGGTCTGTTGGATGAAATTTAAGATCTGAAATTGGTTTTACATGAGCTTGTAATATGGGAAGTGAAATCTGATGATTTATCCGCTCGTCGAAGACCCTAAGAGATATATCCTTGGTTTTATTACACTGAAGATAAAGGATTACGCGATAATGCCATCTTCAGACCCAACAGTAAGCAAATTGCTGTTATAACACATTGCAGTGGGAGGTTTTACTTTGGTCGTAAACGAGGCCGCTTCTTTGAGTGAGTAAGGGTCAAAAATTTTGATAGCGCCTTCAATGGATGAACTATAAATCATTTGATCTTTCGCCCAAACAGTTTTTGTGAGTGGCTGATCGTGAATAGGCTTTAGCCATTCAGGTGTGATTTTCGCAGTACAAAGTTTGACTCTCTTCAGAGGATTTTCGTGTACTTTAGTGCTCATATTGTTAAAAACTGAATCGAATTGTTTGTCTTTGAGTCTCCATATCCCTAGACATTGATCGGTTCCTCCAGAGCAAAAGCGGCTATCGCTTTCAGGATGTAAATCAATGCTTTCGATAGAATCGCTATGCCTGATTGATATCAGATTAAGAAAATTGCATTGGTTATTAATCACCCTTCGCAGAGAGCAAGTTGGCTAACAGAAAATTTTTTTTCTGTGGCAACTTTCGATACTCTCGAAATTTGTATTTTGTTGCTCGAAGAATTCATAATTATAACATTTGACCCTGCTTTCGCATTAGAATACCTTCACAAAATTGCAAATCAGAGTTAGGAAGTAAGCTATCAGACGATACTTATTCAGAAACTTTAAACATTTGACGGGCTCTTTAGTCAGCTTGTTCGTTTGTCCGATGAATTGATTTTCTGCTGAGTACATTGCAAAAGAGCCATCAAAAAATCCAACACCAAACGCTGACTTTTCACCTAACAAATTAATCTGACATGTGGCCATGTAGGATTGGATGCATACTGCTCTTTCTGGCGGCTCTTTCAATCGAAAATACCCACTGTTTCACTGGTAACGTCGCCATAGCCTTCAAATTACTTCTAATTTTTGATTCAAACTCATTTTCTTTGGATAATTTGCTATGAGATCTTAGTATTTCGTGTTGTGTGACCCTCTTTTTACCTGTCAATAGTACTAGTCAATCCATATTGAGACAATCCGCGAAATTTCTGACCTGCTTGTTTGTCAGTCATATTTTGGCTCTATTTGGAATAAGTAATCACTGCGAAGTGTTTATAGAGTCGCTTACAATCCTATTGCCATCATTAGAGCCTATGCTTAGCAAATGGCCATAGTTATCTTCAATGCAAATAGATTCAGTGAGCGCTGATTGAAATAATGTCTGTTTCTGTTTGAAAGCGTCGATTTGCGTGGGTTCAATATTAACCATAACGTTTTTCTCTTCAACTTCCATCAGAAAGAGCGCCTAGTATTGACTCTTTAAATTTATTTTCTGCAGAACTATTTTTTCTGAATTCCTTATAAATGCTTTATAATGATAACAGCTAATATACGTTTCCAAAGAAATTCAAATTACCTACTATCTAGAAGTCAACCAGAAGCGGATCATTGAGCCTCAAGGTATCCCTATCCTTGGAAAGGAATACTCGATGCCGTTCATGAAAACACTTGGATTTTGACATGTTCAATTCAGCTGAGGATTGGTGGAGGAGAGATTGGCGTTTGCAAATGTCGGCTCAATGTGGATGGTCTCGTCCTCTGCTTCTGAAGCTGATCCCATATGATCATCATCGAAGCGGTACGCAAAGACGAAAAAGCTAAGAACAATGCTGTTCGTTATTCTGTGACTCTCCCTACTCATTCATTACCCTCAATATAAAATCCATCTACCTTAATAACATATAGATGTTTAGAAAATCTCGGTTAGATTTTCTCGATTCAAATTTGCGCACAGAGTTATTTTATCTTGAACGAAATTCCATACTATAAAAATTCTAAAATTTGGAAGCGTCAGAAGCTGGTGAAAACTATCGATGGTTACCAAATTTTCAAAAAAGGAGAGCTCTAGAGCAACCAGAAAACGGGCTCCCAATAAATTAAAACTATCATGTTGATATCCAAGAGAAATTCGACTTAGCTTTTTTGAAACTATCAATTGTAAGTCTATATACGGTATAAATTTCGGAATAAGCATATTAGTTCAGAAGCAACAACGAGTTCATATATAATCGTAAATGAAATGAGTCAACGATCACATAAATAGTTATGTATATAAAAATGTATCCTTCGAAGCCTTTTGTCTTTATTTTTCTGGACGCTTCCTTCCCTCATCTCATTATCGTTTTTAAATTTTTGGAAGTGGTTTTGTTTCCTTTGGATCATAATGATAAACCGCGACTCCAAACTCGTTGCCACCCACTAAAAATTCTTGAGGTCCTATTTAACAAAGAGAGTTATATATCACCTTCCACAAAAGTCAGAAAATACCATTCCACTCAGCAGCATTGAGGAAAGTTTTAAAGTCTCCTATAGCAACTCTTGGCACAGAGCTCCTTATATCCCAGAGTTTAATCGCACTATCATGAGACACCTATTCGGACTTGCTCAAGAAATTATGAAAAACAGAGATCTCTACCGATAGGAACGTATTTGAGTCGGTTGGGTGGAATTTAACATCAGTAACTGTTCTCAGATGTCCTTTTATGAGCGAGCTGGATTTTCGTGGGTCCATTCTCTCATCTAGTAGCCTAAGCGAGGAATATTACTGACTCAAGGTTTTTTATGAGAGAAAAATTATTACATTATGCCTCCTTCGTCAGTTCCCACTGCAAGTAGCCCATCTTTGTAAGACATTGCAGTGACTGGATCGTCTTTTGAATGGGTATAGGTGTGCACCTCTTTACATTGAGTAGGGTCGAATATCTTGATGGTTCCATCATGAGAAGCGCTGTAAATCATATCTTCTCTTGCCCAAACGACTTTCGTGGTGGGTCCATCATGTATTTGTCCGATCCAGGCAGGCTTGACGACAACACTGGATAGTTTCACTCTTTTCATCGGGTTCTCTTCGACAATCGCGCTCTCATTGTTGAAAATCGAATCGAACTGCTTCTCTTTCAATTCCCAAATTCCGACGGCGCCTTCATAGCCACCAGAGCAGAAGCGGAAGTCATTATTAGGATTTAAATCGATGCATTCAATTGATTCCTCATGACTAAACAAGATCATTATACTTTTATGAAAGTATCCCCAAGATCTTTACCCTTCACAAGTGGCGAGGATATCCACACCAATAACTCCTTCAGACTTCTTGGTGATTCTGGAGACTCTAATTTTCTCATCAGAGGTGCCTGTAATCACGAGCTTCGTATCGTTTTTGGCATCAACCCTTTATATTGATAAAACAGAAGGGTTCTAGGCCTAGCTGCGAACAATAAATTTACTTGTTTATAAATTTCAGAGTTCTCATCGTCAATTTCGAGATGCTGCTGTTTTTTCCGATAAGCTTATGATCTGCGGTGTGCATAGCGAATGAGCCATCGAAGAATCCGAGGCCATAGCTTGATTTTTCAACTAATTGTTAGACAAGGGGTGAGAGATTCCCTCAATGGATTTATTACGGCTTTTTGGGTTGCATCGAGCAATCGAGAAGACCCAAGCGTCTGTTTTAACAATTTCTTTGAATTTTGGACCATCATCCAAGGCAATTGTATATTCTATTTTGAAGTGGTGGGTTGGGTTGATATCTTCTTTGGTAATCAATCTAAATCACTTTTAAGAGCCATAACATAAGATAGTTTACGATTTCATTGATTCTCTGAGAAAAACACCTTTTACCATGAACTCAAGGTTCAAGGTGTCACAGAAGCCTCCGTTCTTTTTCTTTATTTGATCATTTACGAACTATGCCAGAGAAGAATCCAGTAAATGGAAAGAAAACTACAGATAATACCTCGTTGAAACCTTTTGGGTCAATATCGATGTCGAATTCTCTCAGAGTGTCATCAATTCGGTATTTTTCTGGGAGGGCTGTTTTGAAGAAGCATTTAACTTTCGTCGGAAGGGGAATGGACATGGATTCGAAGTCCATGTTTTTGATTTGAGTTTCAATATCCATGTTATCCATGTTTGTTTAATTTTTGGCAAATTATTTTGGCTTTTGTAATTGGAAACAATAATTAAAATAGTGTTACTGAGGCGAGACCCGATTGCAAAACATCTAGGCAACTTGGTTTACTAGTATATTCATTTTGGAGGAAAAAAGAGAAGGAGCCTTTCTAATACAGTTTGGATCGGATATCCCTAGTAATAACAACTTTAAACCGTGTAAATATTGTGTGATTATACGCGATGATATATTTGAATCCCTGCGTAATCGATATATAATAGATGGCATAGGTGGTTTTGGAAGCAAGACATTCTAAGACAGAGCTATTTTCTTCTGTATGCCCTTTACATTTGGAAAACTGAATATTTCGTCGATATTATTCAATTGAGCAATTTGAAGAGACTTCATTTTTATAAATTCACGAAAAGATATCTGAAACATCTCGTTGAATAACTTTAAAGCTGAAGAAGCTCGCTTAAACAGCCACTTATACAGCTAAATAACAATTAATAATATTAGCAGAAGAAATATGGGCAGCTAAAACCATCCATCAAGGTATTGAAACACAGTATTATCAATATATATCGACTTTGCTATCATAAATCTCAAAAAGCACATGTAAGCTACCAAGATTCAATATTCATGAATTGGGGTTTTTATTTAAACTCATAAATGATTTATGATGCGTTTTCTTCTCTCTTTCTGTTGGAGTTTCAGAGAATTAATTTAAATTTAAGAGGAAAATTGCAACTGAAAAACACAAATGGCGATAGTAACTTCATATATTTTAACAATAGCCTATCAACCTTCTCCTGGAGAAGACCCCCTGACTATATTTAATGAATTGAAAGCAATACAACGAGTATTCTTTAAATAACCCAGTCCTTACTCTAGTAATCTTGTTAAAAAAAACGTAAAATTGCACAATCAAGGACTAAATGGGAAATCCACTTCATCTCGTGAGGAAGATAAACCCTCATTATCATTTAATTTAAAGTTTCAGTGTCTTCATCCATAGTAAGAATATATCACTAATCTTCCGAATAAGTAAGTCTATCCGTATTTCACACCTGCTTTCTATCCTCTATGTCAAAATCCTCAAGATGAATAATGTTTTCCAAAAACCGCTGAAAAAGAGTTACAATATAGAATGGTCACAAATTCAATGAAGCCATTTAAAAAATATTGGAAGTTTGTGTAATGAAAAAAGTTCTACTTCATTCCATTCACAGAACATAGCGAGTTAATCAAACGCTTCCTCCCAGAAGAAATTCTCATATGGCTTCAGCGTTAATCCATTCAAACTAAAAAAACCAATCTCTCTTGGAATTAAGTGCTTTACTACTACTAATAGATAATTAAATACAAACGTTAGTGACGATTCAACTTTAATGAAGATCCAATTACTTATTCTTATTATCATAGTTGCACTGTCCCAGGCCAAACACCTGGAAACCGACAGCAAATCAGCCAAAGCGCGTGATCTCGGCCACTTAAGAGCTTCAGTCACGACTAACCTTAGAAAGCATTTCACTCAGGAAGAATCAAATCCCAAAACAGAGACAAACAAAGCCGCTAACCTTCCTCATCAGACACACAACAAACAAGGCAGCACGAACCCCGCAAACATTCACTCATCGAAAATAGGCCCACAAATGCGTTATATTCTTAATTTCACCGAGAGTTTAATTGCACCTTCTTATCTCTCCGCAGTTCGCCGAATTCTTGATTCAGAAAATGCGAATGCTGAATCAGATGGCCTTGCTTTGAAAGAGAGTGTACCAGTACCAAATCATGAAGAGCTCAAGACATCAGATGGTGATCTTGACATCGATTTGAAAAGCAAATCCAAAAAGCAAAAGGAAAAAGAAAAGACAAAGAAGGAGGAAGAGAAATTGAAAAAAGAGGAAGAGAAGTTAAAAAAAAAGGAAGCGGAGGCTGCTGCAGGACCCAAAAAGAAGAGCAGAGTTTGGCATTGGATCGGGATGTTTTTCTTATTTTTGTTCCTTGCTGCTCTCTTGGGCGCTGCAGGCTTCTATGTCCATCTGAGAATTAAGCAAAAAAGACTCGAGGCAGAAATGACGATGAACCCAGAGGCAGTTTTGATTCAGAAAGTTGAAATGTCATCAGCAATGAAAGAAGAGTACGAGAAGTGGGGTTTCGAACCTAAAGATCAGGGCGTAACGATGGAAAAAGACATCAGTAATTATCATCTTCCTGCCTTTTGGTTAAACTACATAAATAGCCGCGGTGGGAGAGTATATCAACCTCAAATTCAACCAGCCCAAGGGAGAATTCCGAACCGTTTTTGGGAACCAAGATCTCAAAATGCAGGCTAACCAACACTGCTATTTTGAAATTGAAATTGAGGATTTCTTTGACAACGATGTTTCGATTATGGTTGGTATTATTCAGAGCAATGATTTGAATGAGTTGGATCCTAAGAAGCATCCTGGCCTGATGAAGAGCGGTGTATCATTCAGCTCAAAAGAAGGTAAAGTCATTAGACTCGGGAAAGTGCAATATAAATATGATATTAACGCAATGTATGGAGAGACTTTGGGTAAAGTACCTACTTATTGGCTCTGGATTAATGAGTTAATAGGACTTGGCTTCCACTTTGTTGATGGAAGAGTTTGGCTGTTTTACAATGGAAAATTCTTGAATCCATTGATCGAGCCACTAACTGCCAAAGAGAAGAAAACAATGAGTAGCTAAACAACATTGATTTGATCTGAATAATTTGCGTTATAGGTCAAAAAGACATAGAAAAATATAACGAGCTGTCAAAAGATGCTGAAAAGAAGATGATCATCATGCCTCTTGATAGAAACCAAACATACAGACTAGCAGTCAGTTCTGATGGTCCTTGCGAAGTCAACGTGAATCTTGGAGGAGCGCCATTTAGAGCTCAAAATAAAGAAATCGCAAAGGGCGTGCTATAAAAGTTAAGCAAAATTTTGGATGCTTTAGTAATTTGCGGTGAAGGCATTGAAGACCCTCACTCATCGTCGATTAAATAAATAAAACTATGCTGCATGTTTCTCGCAAAAACGTGGAATTTTGATATTGAATAGGCTAGCATCCATGAACAATAATCATAATATTCCTAACAAAACAATCACAATTTGTTTTTCAGCCTTCTGGGTTCGTTTTGATGAGAGATTAATAGAATTCTTTAAAAGACTGATCACGAATTCTTTAATCATTGAACCAAAATGGGCTAAAGTAAATACGTCTTAAGACTAAAAGACTAAATTGTCTGGTACATGAGAAAATAACGAAATCGATGATAAAATCAGAATTTTTTATCCGTAGACTTCTTCTTAGAGATCTGCACTAATGACTGGCTGTCCACGCTTATCGGTCGTTCCTATAAGAATAATCAATCATAGTTCTTCAGAATCCTACCTGTAATTTAACAGTAGCTTGGTCTTTGATCCTCGTGAAAGCCTCTTTAAACTCTCTCGACGAAAGCAGTCTGTCTGTTTCTTTCTCTTTCTCGGCTAATTATCTCTCATTGACAACAATTCCAAAATATTTTATTATACCTAATTGGAAGGCAATCTCAAGTGCAGGATCTGCGATTTCGATTGACGAGTTCTCTTCTCTGACTCCAGCAGCAGTTTTAGGCTTTTCCCCGAATATCATGGAATTCTGTGAAATCTTTGAAAAGATTAAGTACAAGCTTTTTCCAAATTCTTTACTCCCCAAGGTCCGCTTGGAATAGGATGGATATCGCTTCTTATCAGCTCGTTGATTCGGTTCAAAATTATTGACTGAGCTCTTATCAAATCTTCCTCGGAAAGTTCCTTGAGAAAAAAGATAAGAACAGACGAAAAACACTATTGATAGCTACATCGATGTCAAGGAACATCCCTTCAAGCTCTTCTTCATGAATATTCAGCCTCGTCATGATCATTGGAAGCCCTTTCTATTTCAACCCATAAGGAGAGGAAAAATAATAAAACGAACCTTTATTTGTTCTTTTAGTTGGTCGAGTCTCGCGTTATTAACTGCTATTTCCTCTTTCTTCTTCTGGATGGCTTTAATATCACTCTATCAGCCGCGATTATCGTCTCTTATCAGAAAAAAATCAAGGTACTTCCAGTTTTTCAATTATTGGCCTCTGAGCCGAGATGTTTTCTCGGCTGTTGTTATACGTTTGCTTTTCTTCTTGGATTTCTTCCAAGCGGTTCTGCATCAAAATCGTCTATTTCAATAATAATATATGCTTTGCGCATTAAACTTAATAATGTACCTCGTCTTTGACCCTCTGGACGTAGTTATACAATTCAAAATTCTCTTGCTCCTGTTTCTGAAACGCCTGGACAATTTCTTCAATGTCTTTTTTGCCAATATTTTTCTCAAGGTTGTTGAATAGTTCGTGGTATCCTTGTAACTAATTGCAAAATCTATTAAGCAAACGAAGCAGAATTTATTCGTTACCTCTTCCTGGAGCTGCTGCAAATGCTTTGCTTCTTTCACGGACCTTTTAACTGTCGGGTGCTTTTTTCTGCCCGTAAGACTTCCTTTGTTTTGCCTGTCGCTTCTGGGACTGTCTTCTACCTTTTTAAGCAGTTCTATCTTTGAAAACTAAGGATAATTAGCTCCCCTGCATCCTTCATTGTTTTAATTACTCTGTATTGCGATTTTCCATGCGTGCTATGCGCCGACAAATAGTCATTTATTTTCGTTTTTGACCTCACTAATTCGTCATTGATTTGCTGGCTGGACAGTTCTCCCGTCAGCCTTTTGAGATTCTCATCCATAAGTCTCTTTTCCTGCTCTGCCTGCAGTTTCAAGTTTTCGTGAAGCGCTTTCGCCTCTAACTTCTTCGCGGCGATTTCCTCTGATTCTAAATTAACTTGGGCATACTGTTCTGCTTTATTGTAAAGTTCGGTCTCAAGATGAGATAGCAAGCCCTTCATCGTAAGGATCTCTTGCCGATATTGATCGATGATGCGTCTCTGAGCAACTTGTTTTGAGAGAATTTCGCTGTGGTGGCATGTGAGAAGTTCCTTCTGGTCTTTTAGCAGCTCGATTTTCTTTTGCAACAACCCTGGATGGTTCTCGTCTTCATTCAGCTTCATTTCACGCTCTTGACGCACTCTGTCTTTGAGCTTTATGATTTCTGCCTCGATTTCTTTCTACTCTATTGATGAAGATGCGAAGAATTTAAAGCAATACCAGTCTCTGAGCCTCTTTTTCGATCTTTTTGGCATAAAGGTTGCCAGTGTCTTGCAGTTTTGCTATCTTTGAGCCGAGAAATGGTTTTGGTTGCTGCTGTTGTTGAAGAGATATCCTTGGCTCTGAGTTCTATTGCATGAACAAGTGGTGAGCAAAGCGCATCAGAGAAAATTTTACAAGAGTATCGCGGAGATTGGTTGATATTCTTGTTGAATTATTGAATTTAAGCGCTGAACTGTATGACAAAGGTTAGCATGACAGCAAATAAGGGTAGAGTTATGCCTTGAGTTCTTCAGTTTGGCATTTGTTAGATCTGATTCGGATTGCAGGGTTGACATGTCGCTCGCTCTATTGAATGCAATGTATAAACTTTATTGATTAAGCAGTTATTTTCTTCTAACCAATTCTCAGAAAGAGAGAGAGGAAAAAAAAAAATAATCCTACGACGACGCAAAACACACAACTAGTTCTCATTAGCTCATGATCACAATTATATACATATGATTGATCATCATGGAATAACAGATCTCACGTGAAAACTAAAATCTGAGACACAATAATTTTTTGATAGAAATCAGTTTCAGACATTAAGAGGTGGGACTGAATATAAATATATCCAGCCTAAATATGTAACAATATGAATGAGGACTCAACTTAATTAAATGATCCTTGTCCACAACTAACCCTAGTCTAATAATTTTTCATTACAATTGCATTTTCATTTGAATAACGACATCCCTTCAACCAAGAGCGTCCTTTTCGTCGGTATAACGATCTTATGTAACGCCGATGGAGCAAAGATTCCGTAATGAAAATGCATCGATCCTTTGGGAAGAAATACATCCAATGTTTTTCCACTCGCTTTCTCTGCGGCTGTCTCAGGTCTCAAAATGGTGATTCTTTGTGTCTCTAATGATAACTTAGTCGGTGATGGCGACTGATAAGTGAGAGCTTTTCTCGAAGATCGGATTGACTCTCGTGTAACGTAATTTCTCTGGGCCTGTGATCCCTGGTTATGAGCCCCTCCTGACAACTCTGGTAACCTGCGCTCGATTGAAAGTTGCTTTTGGCTCTCTTCAGTGAAATTCGACGATAATAAATGAGCTTCCTGAATGTCAAGAGAATTAATTTGCTTTATATTCAAATTTTTTTTGAGAGTAGAGCTTGGAGTGTACTCATGCATGTTGAATGGACTGACCTTATAAGGCGTTCTGCTCAGAAGTGACTTCAAATTATCACCATCAGGCAGATTCATGGAATTTTGGGTCGATTTTGACTTTGCCACCCTCCTCGTCATCGAACCCGCGCTGCCAGCTGCCGAGCGGTTAGTGAGTGGTCGCGATTCATCTGGAATGGAGAGCTCTAGTATATGATTTCGAAAACTGGCTGGTGAGTCTGAACCAATTTTCTGCCCGTTTGGCTCTTCTGTATGAAAAGTAGGATTCATGTACGTTGAGAAAGCGAAACTGGAAAAGCCGCCACCTCTTGGGGTGTGTACAAACGTATTTGTTGATTTATTCCTAATTGACACACTTGATTTAATCTCAGGGGTCTGTTCTCCAAATCTCGATTCTCTGCTTCTTTCGTTGCGAGAGCCTCGCGATGGGGTGATGGGAAATTGAAAGACTTTACTGTGAACAATCCCAGATTTGTTTGAAAAGTTCGAGGATTCTGGACGTATGAGAGCAGCCATCGCACTACCTCTGACACTTGAACTCCTTTTAATACTCACTTTATTTGCTGTTTGTGGACGGTGAGATGGGGTCTGGGGCTTCGGAGGCTGCGTTTCCTGTTTATTTTCGCAAGAAAAATCCGCTTTGGCGAATTTTGCAGATGGCGTTGAATTTTCCTCTGTTCTTTTAGTCGCTTGGACTGATTTGGGGCGCTCATCTGATAGCGCTTGCTTATTTCGGGATTTTTTTCGATGTGTTCTCTTACCTGGCCGGGATCCCGGCCGACGGGAGTGTTTGGCAGCCATCTCGTCATTGTTTTGGTCTTTTGCTTGAAGCCAGTCGATAGCTACTATATCATCAAGCATTGGATGAGAAATATTCATTTGCGCATCCTCTTCTGCTCTCCAGTCATTTAAGGACATATTTGTAAGCTGTTCAAAGACGGTGTTTTTCATGATTGATTGGTTTTCTTGCTTATCTTAATCTGGTTAATTTGATGGTATAAAATTTATGAAAGCTGACACTTATTCAAGTGCAAGAATTAATTCGTCACTAGGGTTTTTCCCAAAAGCCCATTGAATGATACGCAAGACAAATTTGTGCCGTAAAATAAATCCAGGGTTTTAAGTAAGTTATTTTTAGAGGGGTATTTGATAGAGAGGATAGTACAATGAAGAGGAGCTAACGTTTTAGATAGAAAATTTGAAGTGCTCCTTAATTCGTTACCATGAGGATTTCAATTCTAAGCTTCTTTAAAAGAGATATCAAAAAATAAGTTGAACTTTGAGGTTAGATGGTATGGACTTTCCTTCTCATTAATTGATTGATATTCAAATCCTCCTACTCTCTTTCTGAATAAGAAATAAAACTTCTTTTGTTGATTTTTTTCCGGATATTAAGTGGAAAAAGGCAGACAAAGAAAACATATACAATATGACTCTTACAACTATGTAAACAAATGTGACTTAATATTATAGAATGTTGTCTGCCCTTAACATTTTTTTGATTGAAATCAATTAAGTGTT
>ENA-UOTZ01000312-UOTZ01000312.1-compost-metagenome-genome-assembly--contig:-NODE-312-length-41349-cov-6.890119_pt1 | contig 41349 bp, 26 predicted proteins | sample MGYA00238144_ERZ746983 | MGnify/ENA primary metagenome ERZ746983 (study PRJEB28759, sample SAMN06268863) | compost metagenome | isolation source: single cell | place: USA: California, Emeryville, Joint...
CTATCTCCGTGAGAGAAAACAAAGTCGCTCTAACTTATTCGATCATCAGGTCTCTCGCACGCTGAAATATCTGCAATTCGCAGGCAGCTCGCCTAGGAATTTGACCACACTTGAAGGAAATCAAAGTCCTAGATCACCAAGATCACCATTAAGTAATCGAGCTCTAAGTCCAATAGCAAGAATCGGTTTGTCTTCTGAGCTACAGGAAGGCTTTGGCGAGAACTCATTCCAAAGTTGGTCGAGTGAAAGTCTCGTGCAATCGCTTAAGAAGGATCTTCCGAATTTATTAACGGAAAATCCTTCAGGTCGAAACGAAGTTATTATTCTTGGAAATTGGCTGGCAACTAAGCTCCAAGAATTAAAGTCTGTGAACGCTGGATCAACGAGCTGGAAATTAAGCAAAGGGGATGAAATCTACAATCTTTGTTTCAACGAGCTTGTCAGACAGATCTCGCTTGAATGCTTTGAAAGAGCAGACCTTCTTAAACGGGTATGGAAGTCCTATGTTACTCTATTCGAGGATATCCTTGAGAACATGAAAGATGAATACCAGTTAAGCATTGATAAGCATGAGGAAGAATACAATCGAATTCATGAAAGGTACAAAAAGCAACTTCAGGCAAAGGACGACGAAATGGAACAATTTAAAGTGAAAAATAAAGAACTAGGGGAGCTTTATGACAAAAGTTTAAAACGAATTTCTGACCATGGCCTGAGTGAACGTAAACTTGAAGACGAAGTAGCAAGACTCAAAAATACTCTTCGTGGAGTTAAAAAACAGTATGAAGTAATGAAACGAGAATACGAGGATATGTATTTCAAGTACTGGAAGGCAAAGAAAGAGTATGAGAAAGCTGAAGTAGAGCACGATGAGGAGGAGCTTGATCCAGAAGAATTCATCATTCGAAAATTCAAAAATGAGATATCGAGATCAGTAGCCTCAAACACGATCCTCGACACAGATTTGTATGACAAAGGCAAGCAGAACACGGAAAATAACCAAGTCAATATTTTTGGGGTCTTCCAAGGGAAGAAAATCGTTTGGGAGGATAAAGAGACTCAGACAGATGGGCAATATCAAGAAGCTGAAGCTCAAACTGACATAAAGGTTCTTGATGGTAGATTTGACGTTATATTTGATGAAATGAAGACGATGGACGAGCTCGTGCGAGAAGAAAAGTTGAAGAGGAATATTATTTCAGAAATCCCTGAGAATTTAGAGGACGATTTATTAGCAGAACTTCTTGAAAGAAACATCCCAATAAAGCGGACAGGTACAATGGCAAGTATCACTCTTTTTGGGGGCCAAGAGGGCGATGAAGAAGACACTCCGTCAAAAAATAGTGATGACACGATTTTACAAGAAAGAAGTTCTGTCGGGTCCCGCAATAGAAGCAGAAGGAACTCTCATCTAAGCAGTTTGGACAATCTAAAAACCCCACATAGCGGAAGGATTAGTGACAGTGGTCGCAAATTTCCGTCTGTGAATGAGTTTGACCGTAAAACTATGATACTTAGAAATATTCTCATGTTTATTTAATTCAATAGCATTTCCTGTCTCTGAACAAGATTTGGACAAGAGTTCTCAAACAATTCAGAGTAATAGTTCTCAGCACGGCTCTAGAACCTAATTTTACTATGTGCAGGAGCTTCTTTGCCAGGGTTCAAGCTCACAGGAACAGAGGGCTCACGTCAAAAAGCAAAAACTCCTACTTCCAAAGATAATCAAACTCAATTCAAAAGAAAAGCTCAAAAGCTGAAGACAGCTGATGCACGAACGATGAATAGAAGAGCAACATTACATCCAGGTTCCAAACTGAAGGAATCACAAAGCGACTCAATAACTCTTTCATTGCCAATTCCGAATGCTAGGAATCATGCGCCAGAATCTCATTCCAAATCACCTAAAAACACATTAGGAGCCATCGATCCAATTGAAGAAGACCTTGTCGAATCGAATGAACATACCCCTTTGAAAAAACCGAACTCTAGCGAAGAGAGGCTTTCGAAAAGAACTTCGACTTTTGGGAAATTTTCGACTCACAAACAACTAAATGCGACAGACAATTCGAGCCATTCGGCAGTTAGATTACAAACAAATGAAAGTAATAATTCTTCGCCTCATAAATCTGGCTCGAAGAGTCGAGTTGATGACCTCAAGTTGAGAATCAATAAGCGTATCTCTGAAATCAAGCAGAATAAACAGAAGAAAAAGATAACGAAAGCGCAAGCTCTTCGAACTCAGACGCTAAAGGAATTATTCGACAACGATCCTGAAATAGAAGTTGATCCTTCCAAAGAAGAGAATCTGGTTGAACGGATGGCACTCCAAAGCATCAAATACATACGATTAATGAGATTGCTGCAGGTAGAAAAGTCCAAAGTCGAAGATTTGCAGGAGATCGAAAGATATCAAAGAGCTCTAATTCAAAAAGACGCTATTCTACTCGAAGAATTAAAGCAGACATTAGAAGAGCTCACCAACAACGCAAAGAACCTTGACGAGGAAAAACTCGTTAAGGCAAACAAACTCATCGAGTTTAGAAAGCAGGTTGCTCAGGCCTCATCCGAAAAACTGGACTCCCTAGTAAAAAGTGATATTGTGCAACCGGAAGGCCCCCAAACTGATCAGGCTCAGCCTCACCCTCAACCTCTTAGAAGAGGGTCTCAACAAATTCAATCCCCGAAAAATCAGCTTTCTCTATTGAGACGAGGGGCTTTCAAACCATTTTCCCCGGGTGGATCGTTCGCTGAAAGCATTAGCAAGCGCCTGAAGACTAAATTCACCGCGGAAGAGGTCGGAGGGGCGACAGATGAACTTGAAGAAGTCAAGCAGCAAGCTGAAGAGAAATCTCCACCGGAAAACTCGTCTCCTCAGGACAAAAAAGCCGATCGAACTTCCTACCCCAATAGATTTGCAAATGCACCCATACTAGGACGACGGAGAGATAATCTAATAAAACGTGAGAATCCAATGATCGAACTGCTCGCCAAACTGAAAAAAAGCTTGGCGAAAATAAACAAGATGAAGGACATTATGCCGCTGAAGATAATTTTGAAGGGCATTACTTCCTTCTACAACGAGAAATTAGCTGCTGGTAAGGAAAATCTCATAGTGCGGGAACAAGATATGCCAACATTCATATACAACACCTTCCTTCACACGTACGGACTGCCGAAATTTGCTGAGAGCAAATTCTTGAAATTCATGATCTCCGTGAAGAAGTATTCAGCCATAGAGAGAGTCGAGCTGTTTGCAAGAATGTGCTGCTTGATGGACAATCCTTCACGCAACCTGACTGCTGACGAAACCAAGCAATATTTCCTCGGGCTTGAATACTTGCAGAATAATAATTCGCTTGGATTCTCTATAGCAAACTCTGACAATGAGAAAAGACATTATACACCTTTCCTGCGAGCATCAGAGTTTGCAAGAGTTTATTGTGAGCAAAGAGGTTTGCAAAAAGAATACGAAGTGTACAAGAACCGTCTTGAGAAGAGCAAAGAGATCGATCCTACTCATATGAACAAAGGAGGTATCATCAGGATAGATCTCTTCTTGGCTGGCGTGATAGAATTGCACAAACTGTTTAAAGCGAAAGGCGAGAAAAATATCAAAGCCGTATTTGACGCGTGCAACTTTGATGGTAACATTGTTTTAAGCTTTGACGAATTCAGTGCGTTGGTGAAAAACATCGAGCCTGACAGGTTTGATTTGGATAAGATTGAAGACGTCTACGCAGCTAATGAAGAGCTTTTAGATGAAGAAAACCAAGGAATCTCGTTCAAAAGATTTGTCACACTGTCTCTTGACAATGATTATTTCTCTCTCGCTCAGCAGCTGAAATTCCTTGAGATTGGTGATCAAGCAGAGATACCGAAACATTTCCAGACTCTACAACAGATTTGGCCGACAAAAAGAGATCGCTTGAGCCAGCTATTGGATTTCAATAAAGCTTTGAGTGAGCCTGAGATAATTCGGTTCTGGGAAACTGCACTCAAATCCTTAGATGCTGATATAAAAAGTAACCGAGAAGACGAATATATCACCGCCTTGCTGAAATATCGTCTCATCATCACGGAAATGAATGTTTCATTTAATTCAAATATCCCATTCACTTAAATAGTATTGAATGAAGTGTGACCTGAGTCTAGATGAGTTACAAGGAATTCTCTTTTTTTGTTGTTGTAATAATGAAATTTCAGTGTTTACTGGTCTGTACAAATGCTGTCCTCCTTAGATTGAAAAATTTCGAAATAAGATCAGCAATGTGTAAATAAAATAATCCAAGCAAGATCTGTGCTACTTTTAATTAAAAAATACGAATGTGAATAAAAGATCTAAAAATTAATTGAATCAAATTATTCAAAGAAATTCTTATGCAAGAGAGAAAATTGTACGGACAACCGGTACCCGAGCTGAAGAACCAGTTCATTGATGATACTGGTCTCTTGGACTATCTCGCAGCCATGGTGCCAAAGGAGATGTTGGAGAAGGTGGTTCCTGATTTATATGACATCGGAGAGAAGGCCGCCAAAGAATATTTGGATTACGCTATTGACTGTGAGCGCAACCCACCAAAGTTAGAACAATTCGATGCTTGGGGCAATCGAATCGACATCATTCATACCACATGGGGATGGAAGAAGGAGAAAGAGGTAGCAGCTCGTGATGGAATTGTGGCATTTGGATATGAAGGACAGTACGGAAAATATACCAGATTGCTCCAGTTCACGAGATTGTACATGTATGGTCCTTCCTCTGGTCTTTTCTCTTGCCCTCTGGCAATGACTGACGGAGCTGCTTTTCTCATCAAAAACACGCTGAAGAAAGCTGATGCGTCTTTGGACCAAAAGGTGAAAGCAAAACTCGAAGAAGCTTTTCAGAACCTTACTAGCAGAGACCCATCTCGCTTTTGGACATCAGGACAATGGATGACAGAGCGCAAAGGTGGGTCTGATGTGTCAAGATCTACAGAAACTGTTGCTGTTCATGTGTCAGGACCCGTGTATAAACTTTATGGAGATAAATGGTTCACTTCAGCAACGGACTCAGATATGACATTCACTCTGGCTCGTATAATCGATCCAAAAGACGAAAAAAAAGTCAACCCTCCTTCCTTGTTCTTCGTTAAGCTGAGAGAAAAAGACGGAAAGTTAAATGGCATTTCGATCTTGAAACTCAAAGATAAAATGGGAACAAGACAACTCCCAACAGCTGAATTGCAACTGAATGGCACTGTGGCTTACCTTGTCTCGGCTCCAGGAAAGGGAGTCCGTTCCATCACCGATATGCTCACTGTGACGAGAATCTATAATTCTACCATGTAAAAAAAATGCTGCTTTGGCTTCGCCTTATTATTAATATATAATCTAGAGCTTGCAGTGCAATGAGGAGGATGATCGCATATTCTCGTGAATTCAACAAAAAGAGGATGGTATTCGGGAAATTAGCTGCAGAAAATAAACTGCAGGCTTCAGTTCTCTTTGATATGGTAATAGCAACAAAATTTCTGATTTGGTATCACGTTGATGTATCTGTTAGGAATTAACCCTCAGAGGCAGCCTGCTGCTGACACTGTTCACGACAAAGCTTTTCGGGAAGGTTGAAATGGGTACCGCCAGCAAGGTTGAATCTGATTTCTTCAGAATTCTGACCCCAGTTATCAAACTCTTTACTGCAAAGGAGGTAATTCATTACAGAAACCGTTTAGCGCCATTACTTATAACAAACAATTTTAGTGCATGAGAGTAGTAAGCGAAGGAGTTGAGTCTCTAGGCGCACAAGGTTATATTGAAAGTACTAATATCCCAGTGATACTGAGAGACGCTCAAGTAATCCCCCTTCATACCCAGGAAAGTAATATATTATTACCCGAAAATAGGTTCTCCCCATTTGGGAAGGTACAACGAATGTCCTTTGCAACGATTTCATCAGAGCTTTGATGACGGGACAATCTCCAACGGAAAGACTTGATTCATTCTCGACGTTCTTCAGGGAAGTTTCAGCCAACATCGTCCACTCCGATTCTGATGAATTCTTACGAAATCCTGATTTCAAAAAGGCGATGACGAAACTAATCTTATCCTACAATAATCTCTACGCTGACCTCCATGAGATCCTCACAGATATGAAAGCACTTGCTGCGAAAGAGTCTCTCTTGAGGAAGTTCGCATTTGGGTAAATGTTTCTTCGATGTTACAGAGTAACAAATTGTATTATACAATTCAAGGTTCGCACGGCTTGTTGTGGGACTCCTTTTCGGACAGCATGCGTTAAAGACGGGCAGATCTACCGACGTGTTTATCTGCGTGCGTTGGATTAATACCGTTGAGCTTTATTTCCGACCTGATGAAACTATGCCGCTGGCAAAGACCCAGCAGTTCCAAAAGGAAATCGGTTTGGACGCTGGCGATAAGACAAGACTCTTCAGAATATTGGGAGAGGAATATTATAAGCATCTAACTCCTACTCCTAAACTCTAAACAACGAGTTAAGAAAAAAAAATTAATTCTCGTATGGTATATGCTGTATTTAATGGAGGTTCGCTTGAAACCAAGTTCATATATTTGAGAGGCAAGAGATGTGAAGTCTAAAAAATCATGATGAGGATTTCTAGCAATATTTCTCAACTTAAATTAAAACTCAAATCGTCGTAGTAAAAGCGAAAGCCGAAAAGCAACTGGAAATCAATTTTTTTTTGGGAATGAGTGGGAAAATACCTTTAGAGAAAGGCTATCGTTAGGAGCTGAAATACTATTATTATTTCTAAACTAAGATTCAACTCAGTAAAGAGTGAGGGTTGCATTCCTATTACATAATTAATAGATTGTTCGGAATGACTTCAAGCCTTTGTTGGAAAAAAATCACTTCATACATTCTATCATCCCACTTCTCTTTGAAGTTTAGGCTTTTGTTCAATACAGACTTACTGGAACTCACCGATTTCGAATTGAAAGAGTAGATCTATTTAGCAAATTCACTCTTTTTCCAAAAAACCTTAATTATTAGTTTTTTCAGAGGAAATTGAGCCAAAAGATCAATTAATGTACTCATTCTCATTCAGGCAAAATTTTGGTGTATATGGGCATCAATTCATGAGGAGTAAACCTCATAAACAATTTTTACCATTAGCAAGTAAACACCTGAAAGTTCCCTGGAATATATGAATCAAATGAGGAATTTCTACAATACTACAACTTCATTTTCCGGTTTCGAACATCTGGTCGAACTACTATCGAAGAGGTTCCTTGAGAGTTGATAATCATTATTGAAAAATATACTTAACTGCAGGTTTACGAATCCATAAAATCGAGATCTCAATTATCCTCATTATACTATCCGAGTCTGTACACTATAAAAGTCAATAAAAGGAGGCTTCAGCCATGAGGTGGGAGGCTGAGCTCCCGTTAAAATGACTTTTTCAAGGGCCTCATTTTAATTTGAACTCTGATCGTACTATGAAGAAGTTTAAATTATTAACTCTGTTTTTGCTGCTAAAAAAATTAATCTTGATTTTTAATGAAATTGTTCTAATTAATTTCTAAAACGAGTGAAAAATAGAAAGCATGAGTCCGATTTACGAAATCCTTAAAATCTACTGTTTACCAGACGAATAATTGTTATAGTCTGTTGACCTCAGGGTTTTTATTGAGCTTCTTTGGTTTAGAATTTGGCTTTTTGGGCTTAGACAATTTCTATTAGCTCTCCAATTATTTCGTGAATTTTGATTAATAACTCATTTTCTGAACAAATTAATTAGAACAGAGAAGTCATTTAGACAAAATGATATTCGACATTGGCAGCCCAACCCGAGAAAAGAACGTAACAGAGTTCCTTGGCTGCTTCTAACTTTCAAAACACAGATCAAAGTTTACAAAAACGGTGACAGTTCAGTCCATTTCATCCTCCGATTACGACCACATTACAAATGCGATGATGTCATTCAAGAGATTTGTATGAACCTTGGGATCTCTGAGAAGAAAACCCTAAGGTTTTTCAACGTGCAAGGGGTCGAGATGTCGGTTGAAGAGCTTGATTACATTAGCGATGGAGAAACCTTACATATCTCTCAAGGTATGAGATATCATTCAATTTGCCTCGTACATGTTCCTAACATGAAAATTCATAATCAGGTGAAGATTTTGATCAGATGTCAAGTTTCTCAGAGTATAAGATTGAGAAATTGCTTGGAGAAGGAGGATTTGGGAGAGTTATGCTCGCAACCCATCGTGAGACAAAAGAAAAGGTTGCGATTAAAATCATTCATGCAAGTCGATTCGGTAAAGAATCTATCTTTCAGTACATTGGCTTAACGGGTGTGATGAATGGTTTGCTGTGCAGGTACCGCTCAAGATGTTGATATGATATTCTCAGAAATGGAGACACTGAAGGCGCTGCACCATGAACACATCGTTAAAATAATCAAGTGGTTCAGCTTGAAGAACTCACAATTTGCTTACGTGATGGAATATATGGAAGGAGGAGAACTTTTCGATGTTGTTAAGGAAAAACGTCGGCTTTCAGAAGAAGAAGCAAGAGACTATTTCAAGCAGATCATAAGCGCAATTGGTTACTGTCACAGAGAGCGAATGATCCATAGAGATCTGAAGTTGGAAAATATCCTACTGGTCTCCAAGGGAAGCAGAAAAATTAAAGTAACTACACCAAATTTTGAATTTTGATATGATACTCTAAATAGATAGTAGATTTCGGTGTAGCGGGAGTAGCTACCAATATGACCATCAATGAAGAAGCTGGATCTCTTAAATATATGCCACCTGAGGTGTTAAGTGGCAAAGATAAATCAGTAACACCCGCTATCGATATATGGGCGATAGGTTGCATTCTCTTTGCGATGGTTTGCGGAGAACTACCATTTAATGGAGCGACAAATAAGGAAATCAAACAAAAAATATGCGAGGGAAGATACGCATTTCCCTCGGCTGTAGAGAAGCAGCTCAGTCCAGAAATCAAAGACCTTATCGCTAAGATCTTAGTAGTCGATCATGAGCAACGATACAGAACTATTGAAATTGAAAAGCATCCCTGGTACATTGGAGAAAAATTTGAGTAAGAGACTTTTTTTCATTTTCATTTCTTTGGATATTTTGAACTTAATTCGATTTTTACTTATCTGCTCAATAATAGAACTGAAGGAGAGAATCAGCAGGAACTGGAGCAGAATGGCAGACATGAAGATGCCAAACAAGACAAAAAGCCTGGATTAAGAGAGATAAAATTGTCGAAAGCTTGGAACTCTGAAAGCTCGAAGCGTAGCGGTGCATCAGCAATGTTAGCAATCAAGAAAAAGAACTCAATATATGGAAACGAGGATTATATTAAATCTTTGCCGAATAGCGCAGTATATTCAAAACCTTCTTCAGTGATCTACCAAAAAGAATATTCAGACTCTATGTCCCCTCTCAAACGGAAATCGACGATGGAAAATAAACCTACTGACATTAAGCCGTGGAAACGAGCCTCTGTTATTGGAGCAGTGACAACAAAGAAATAGATTGAAGAGAAGCAGTTTGCTGAGTTTAGCCTCTGTATAAATATGTGTCTTAACGAGCCCATTATGCAATTAAAATGAGTCTTATGTCTCACATGTTATGAGAAATATTTTATTGGAAATGGTAATCCATTAATATATTAAGGTTTATTCCAAAATATCACTATTGAATTTGTCTGTTCCCAACCACATTAGAGGGAGCAACGCAAATGCCAGGTGCATGAATCGAATCGAATTAGCGCTATTAAATTCAACCTTTGGATTAGTGAAATTTAAATCGTGATGGAAAAAAACATGTTTTTCTGTATTTTTTATTTGAAATTTCAATATCGTAATTCCAAACCAAAGGCTAATTCTCAGATCATTTATCCCTTTACTAACATTTTTCGGACGACATCCTATTGCTCGGATATTGGATTTTATAGGTTTACTATCTGAGCTGTTGTATGTTCAACACAGAATAATATACCTAGCTACCTACATTCTCTGATATCATTTTTAACGAGTAATATTTAATTAGAGATCAACAAGAACTTTTTTAAAAAAGTGCATACACAGTGCCATCGTAATAAATTCAGAAGATCGAATGGTGGAGAGTCGGAATAATAGCAGAGACAACGTGGCCAAGGTCTGTTTAGTTGGAAATCATGAGGTAGGAAAGTCAAGTCTCATACGTAGACTTGCTCCAGATCGTTTCGGTGAGGAATTGCCTACGATATGGAGACCACCGTATATAGAGTATTGTTATAATCTCAATGGCAGCAAAATCATGCTTCATGTTTGGGATTTTTATCACGGGGAGAAAAATGGCCCTATTCCTCCGTTGTATTACAGAGATGCGAAAGGAGTTTTAGTTGTCTATGATATTTCTGACAAGAAGAGCTTCTCAAGCATTGATCAATGGATTGAAAAACTTGAGAGATGTCCAAGATGTCCATATCTAGTTCTTGTGGGAAATAAGGCTGATCTTGAAAGCGCAAGACAAGTATCATATGAAGATGGTGCCAAGAAAGCTCAGAAATATGGGATAAAGTTTATAGAAACCTCGGCTAAGGACGATACTAATGTTAAATCCGTTTTCGAGTTATTGGCTTCTGACTTACTCAGCATGGAAGAGAGCAAGAATGGAGAAAATTCGAAACTAACTCTTCGGAAAAAACCTGAAGTTGTGAAATCCGCAACTTGCTTCTAGGCTACTTGGGAAAGTCCAACACAGAGGGACATAGAGAAAAAATAATTCAGCAATTAATGAATTCAATAATCATATTATTGTGAACCTTTCTTAAATTCTCCAGTTGCATTTTATGAGCTAGACCACGTAATTGAGCAATTAGAAATAATTGGCAAAATTATTGCAAATGTCGAGTCTTTTCATCGAATAGGTTTAGTCTTGACATACCTCCAGTCGAAAAGAGAGAAATAAATTTTTTTAAGTTTGTGTTGCTTCAAAACTCTAAGATTCAACTTAATAACCTTGCTATCTAGTTAATGTGTTTATCTGGGTGCTTAAATTTTCCTTTGAAACTCTGATAATTGTAGCAAAATACTCTTATTGTCACACATGAATCGAACGAAATTGAGAAAAAATCAATATTCATCTCCGAAAATCATTGTTTTGTATATAGCATAAATACCAATATGCATTGTAATGTTTCTGCATGAAATATTCCTCTCGCAATGCATTACAGAAATAAAAGTGCTCTTTGAAGGTGATTCGGGTCTAAGCAGATAAATTTCTATTTCCCTTTTCTAAAATCATACTGGAAACCTAGTATCAACGTTATTTGAAGTCTATGCAAGAAGATGTTAGATGGTACCTGAGAGCTCCAACAATTTTTTTGTGTTTTCAATCTGTATCAAGCTGTTAGATGCAGTCACCGGCACCCTCAGATCCACAGTATTGTAAACATTGAAACTATGTTAAAGTTGAACCCCATAATACCACATCTATCTTTACTATTCATAGGTAAAGCGATCTTGTCCCGCAAGCTCTCTCTGAAGCGCCAAAAACCTGAGAAACAACCAAGCTTCTTTAAAGTCCTTGAATTTAAATGTCTTCTGGTACATAAAGGAAGCTTCGCTCTATCGTCCCATGAGTATCATATCGTAGTGACAGATGTCTTACATATTTCCATTGCTTTGTTGCAAGTAGAGATTTTACTACGTCAAATTTTGGCATGATATCTTCTGCGTAATTTTCTAATTCTATTCGATTTAATAATTTTCTTTATCAAACCATGAAGAAATTCCGACAGAGAGGACCTTAGCTACGTTTGGAAAGCCCTGATCTTTTGGCTGGTTAATTCTACCAAATTCATTTGTTAAACCTGGACATCAGGCTAATACTCTAAAAACTTTGCGATTTTATGATAAGAGACACAAGCAACGTGAAAAAATGTACAGCCTCATACTTAGTCTACTTATTGGCATTATAAACTTTCGATGAGCAAGTTTGACTGACCCGCACTTAGTCGACGGTTTCTAAAGTGGAATGTCTTTCTTGAATGTGAGACCTTAAACTCATCATTAAAATATGGAATTTTAAAAATTTCTGAATAAGCATCTCCAACCTTGTCTCATCATCAAGAAACACACGGGTTTCAGTCCCATTCTTTACAATAACATAGTCTGGCTCAGGGTTGACTTGATTCTGTTTCTCCTTTGATTTCGCAACGAAAGATTTGACGAGCTTGTCGAGAGATGTTTCCAAATCTTCAGAGTAGAATTCCTTGATTTCATCAAACCCGTCAATCAAATTCGATAATGCGGCGAAATATGCTGGAGGGATCCTGGGTCTTGTTGATTCTATGTGTTCTATCTTCGAATTTATGATCTCACGAGCTGACTCTTCTTGTTCTTGGTCAGTAGATGAGATAGGTTGCTCGGTTTTCTCTTCTTCTTTCTGTTGCAAAGATTCACCAATTAGTTGCATTTCATCCAACTCCTTCCCAAATTCTTCAAGAGCTGCTATGATATTGGCTCTTGGTTGGTCAATAGACTCAGAATTAACTTGATTAGTCCTTTGGTTAGCATGGCTAGTCTCTGAAGAGTCTAATTCATCCTTCACTGTTGTTATTGTGGATTGAGTGTCATTCTGAGTTGACACATTCTGAGCTTGTGGTTGAATTGAATTTTCTTCTTTTTGCTTCAGACTATCGCCCTGATTTTCAGACTGAGTTACTATTTCTGTCTCCTCTAATGGATGAGAAAGAGAAGTTTGTTGTTCAGATTCATTCGCTCCTTCTGTTTGAGTTGATGCTGTAGCTCTGTTCGAAATCACGCGCATCTGAGTTTTAGGTGTGGCTTTCTGACCAGCTTCTTGGGCCTTGTCAAGCTGCTCGGGTCCACTTTCCTCATCTTCGTCGTCTTTCGAGATAACTATTTGCCCATTGACAATTTTTACATATCTAAAAAGAAGAATTTTGTATGCGCCTTCCAAGAATCCTCTTTTTGGCGACCAACCTCGAGAAACTTCTTTCAGCCTTTCCTTAGCGATAAAAACGTATTTTTGGGAGATACTCAGATGGTTCCTCAACAACCCAAACACAAACATCTGTCTCAAAAACAAGGCCATCAGAAGAAAGGTTTTATCTTCGAGAAGATTGAGCTGAGCTGTTGATATATCTGGAGCATCAATAAAATTCTTTTTGAACTTCAAGAGTTCAACATTGGAATCAAACACGAAAGTTCTATCCAAAACATGAAGCATTTGCTCTCGGAGCTCCAACACGGTCAATTTTTTGGCCTGTTCCCAGTCACTGTCTTGATAATCCCATAATTTTTCAAGACTAATGTCATTCCCCAGCGCTTTAAGTAATGTCAATATCACCATTTTTCCTGCCCGACACATATTTTCGTGGTCAGCAAGCTGCACCTCTAACACGCTCCAGTCTATCATCTCAACAATTGCTTGTAAAAACGAACCAAACTTCTGATAGAAAGGAGTTCTGATATGCATAAGCTTGAAATGCATTTCTATATCGTTGCAGAGCTCAGCTGCAACGATCTGACCTAACATTTCTCGCTTAAAAATAGTATGCCAAGTTCCTCGGACCAGGTCTCTCCATTCATTACAAACCGCCCTCATTGAAAATAACTCTGAGGAAGTAAGATAAGGAAAGATATAAGTCTGTATGATATGTGACGGTATCCTGTCGATCTTAGACTTTTGTGTCACAACAATATCATCGGAAATCTTAAGTTTCACTTCATACTTGTCGTGTACATTGAATCTGATGCTTTTATCACTTGGATTATAAACGGGAAGGACCCGCTTTTTCAGAATCATTGTTCCTAATTGATCGCCTTCCAAAAGACCGATAATATCCATAGGATCTTCACTTAATTGACTCCCTTGAAAAGAGTTAGCATTTGCTTGAGATTCTGCTATGTCTCCCATAAGCAAACGTTTAGAATCTTGGCTTTTAATGCTCCGAAGGTGTAATTCTCTTTTTTTGCTCTTGATGATTCTAATGAGCTTATCTAAGTGATGGATTTGAGAGTCATGAAGCATCTTATGATAATAATTCAGAGCTTCGCCGAGAGTATTCTGTGCAGATTGCGCTTTCTCTTTTATAATTGTATTAAGAATAAGTTCGTCGATTTTCGGGTCTTTCAGGTTGATTACATCAAGCACGGGACTAGGAGGACAGAGCAAATTTCTTAGAGAGTCAACGCTGTTTTCAGAAAGCAGATTTGTTATGCTGATACTGTCAACAAGCTCAAAAAGCCCACCGGATAAAAAATGATTATCTGTAGGGTGTTGTTGTTGCTGTTGCTGCTGCTGTTCTTCTTCATTTTGTTCCTGATCCATCTCTTGTTCGCCGTCACCATCTTGCTGATGATCACCTTCTGGTTGTTGACCTCCTTGCTCTTCAGGAAGGAGCTCAGCCCCTCCCTGGTCGGCTTGTTCTGATGTGAATTGTGAATGTGCTTGTAGATTATCAACGCACTGCTCGGAGTTGTCTTGGTTTAATGGAGCTGTAGGCTTTTGGTCTTGATCTGATGGTTGGTGACCGTCTTCTTCTGAAAGCAAATTCTTGTGTTGTTGCTCTTCCATTTTGATGACGCTGGGAAAAATTACAATAGACTATTTAAATTATTTGAATTATTTCGACAGTACTTGAATATAGATAGGGGGACCTCTACTCAGAGAATGCCATTTTCTCTGTCCTCAGAGTTAGCTGCTCAAGAGAAAGCCAGCTTTTTATAGTAAAACACCCGATTGCTGATAATACAGATATTGCTAGATAACATATTTGCGAGCTTTAGAAGGATACATTGCAGCTAATGTACTGAGAAATTATGCTCGCAATCCATAATTTGAGTCGTCCTTGATGCGGCAACTTCTCCCCTTATTTTCCAGAGAATGATTCAAGAAGACTACTTCCATCAAAAATTGTAATGCCTCGGTAGGTTTAACATTAAGAATAACAACCTAGCTATCTAAAAAAACGCTCTGATTTGGAGAATTATTTAATTGCATCCCAATTTTACGAAAAATATGCAGATATGCAAAGAAAGCTTTCCTAATCAAATTAAAAAAATGCAATAGAACCTACTACTTTCTTCTATTACTAAGCTAAGACAAAATCAAAATACCTTGGGAATAACATAAAATAATTCGAATAAAAAGGACTCTCACTATCGATTTGGAACGTTCTTCCAAATCACCTAATTGAGATGGGTGACCCAAATCACTTATCAGCTTTGATCTCGTTCTCGTAGAATTCAAGATAATCCAAGATGGAGGTCTGGTTCTGGTATTTCTCGAAGATGTCTAAGACGAGCAAACCAGTTGCATTTGGAACTTCTTGGGTGTCTCTTGAGTTAGGGACTGGCTTTCCTTCATTCATACTAATCAATCCGTGATGAGACTATGAGAAGATTCAAAGATAGAATTACTCGTTCTTGAGGTGTCTGAGCTCTTGATTAGGGATATCCTTGATGTAAATCCAGCTAATCTCGAATGAACCTTTCCACTTGTGGTTCTGGCTCCATCCATCAAAGTGTCTGTCGAAATCAACAGGGGATTTCATTTGGCAAACACCAACAAAGTGTCCGCTTCCGTTGATGCTGAAGAGGAGAATAATTGGGTATTCTCCGTTCGCGGCAATGAACGCATCGTTAAGCTTCTGATTTCCTGCATTTGTGCTGCACCAAAGGTTGTTTCTAATTGCCTATATTGAGTAGAAAAAGAATTGTAAAATACGATAAATTAATGAATATAAGTTTACCTTATGAACGTCTTCCTCGCTGTAACTTTTGATCACGAAGAATCTAGCATTTTCAAGGTCTTTGTACTCAGCAGCTTTGACATTTGGAGTTGTTGGTCTGTCAGCATCATCTGAGAATTCTATTGATGAGAATAATTAAAAACTACCGAAAAGAATAATGTTACGAGTTGAGTTGGTCTTTGTTTCTTCATTTGGAGTGGTATTGCCAGCCTCGTCTCTGCCTTCGTTCTCCTTATTCTTGGAAGTCACAGGCACAAAAACTATCTTTGGCTTTGTGTGCTTGGAAGGCTGTTCATAGCCGAAGTCATTCTTTTTCTTCTTGGAGTGAGTCTTGGGACCTCTTTTGTAGTATCTTGGTGGGTAGGCATACATTCCATAGTTCTAAATGCGAAAGATCATCAAGATAAATTAGGGTCAAAATAATGAAATCCTTACCCAAGCCATATAATCATAAGGATAGGTAAGCATTCCCATAGCAGCAGGATCCATTCCGAAGTAGCCGTCATACCCGTATTGATCGTAGTAAAAATCTGACTCATCGTTTCCAGGAGATCTCTTTTTCGAAGGAACACCCATTTTCCACTGTGGTTGAGTATCTTGTTGAGATCCCTCTTTTTCTTTTGAATATTCGGAATTTTGAGGATGGAAAGAGTTTCCTTTCTTCACTTGAAGGTCTCTAGCTTGGCCTTTTTCCTGAGTTTTGTCCATTCTTTTTTCGGGACTTGCTTTTTGATTAAGATATGAAAATAAATTGCTTTTTTGGTTTCTGAAATTCAATAAACTCAGGCCACTTTCTCTAGCTCGAATCATACAAACCAAAATAGAAGTTAAGTTTTTTTGAAGGACCTCATTTTCGGAATCCCTTATGAGAGTGTTTCAGACCGCTCCTTGACGAAATTTGATGATTTCATTGATTTTCTGGTCATTCTGATTCTGCATTGCTAGAGTGAAAAAGGTGCTAATTCCTCTCAAATGGCTAACCCATACTCTCTAAGGGAATTAACAAACTTAGCATGGTGTTATTTGAAAAAGGCTGAGTCTTATTTGCAGAATTCGCTTTTAATACGATGATAATTGACAATTTCATTAAGCTAAGTATACTCAATTCATGGTATCAAAAAGAGTTTGATTAGGTGACACCTCCTGTTGCCATATGCTTCTGCAATAGAGAACGACTAAACTTCTTGATACTTCGTCAACGCGATTAGGAGCTTGAATTGGAAGAAAAATTGTCTAATTGTTTTAACACCGTGAATCAATAAGGAAGAGAGCTATGAAAGTTTTCATTAGCAGATTCATCAACCCCATAAGGCCTTTTATCGAGCAACCGAGTTTGAATTTATAACTATCGTATTCGTTAGAGTAACAATATTTGTTAACTGGTATAACTGATAAATTAATAACAATTTAAGAGACAATTGGATCAATCAATGCGGAAAAACATCTTCAAATTCGAATCATTAGCATGGCATTTTACATCCTCAATTATGAAAAAATGCTCAAAACTAACTATCAAAAAACTTTTTCTTAAGACGTTGTGTCATTACCAGTCCAGTTGTAACATAATTTTATACCCATAATGATATCACGAAAGCTGCGGGGGAAAAAATTACAGCACTCAGTTTATATACTCTTATTTTTTTTTTGAAAAATAAGCTGATAAAATCAATTGCAAACGGATCTTGCATTGTCGATTTTCAAGAACCAAGTCCAAATCCATAATGATATCAACAATGAAGAGCAACATTTGAATACTACGATATAAAATAAAACTTCCACACATGATTATTTATCTGGACTAATTCCTTCTTCATCTCCTTTGAGTAGCTCCTTTTTCACATCCTCAGGAAGGCTGGTAAGCAAACTCTCAAATTTGTCCTTAATTTCAGTGAGCTCATTTTCGAGTTTTTGTTTCTCCTCCATCAGTTGTTCATTATAGTCGATCACTGATAAACTATCATCGACTAATTTTTCTTTATCCTTGCGTAGATTCTGGTTCTCTTCGAGGAGTTCAACGTTCATTTTTAAAATCTCATCGTTGTCTTTGCGCAGATCGCAGTTCTCAGTTAACAAAGATTTATTGTCTTCAATCAGCTTCATGCAATATTTAAGTAAACTATCGTAATCTTTGAGATAGTTGTCAATAAATTCATCTTCCTTTGGATCTAATTAGTCTGTCTAAGAATTTGAAATTCAAAAGAAAGTACCCGTGGAAGGTGTGCTTTTTGTCTGCGAAATTGGCTGAAGTTTACGAGTGGTGCCTGTTGTTGAGGGGAAATTCTGCATTTAGTCGCGACCAGTGGCTTTCTCAAATGAATTTTTGATTATTTAAATTAAAACACTCTTATTAGTTTGATTAGAAAATGTCGAAGCGGTTTCATCGAACGAAAAAAGAGAAACATCGGTTCTAATTCAAATTCAGGGAACTTTGTAGGATGTATAGACAAAGTCTAAATGACTGGTAATTATACCATAATTTATCTGTGCATGACAATCTAAATTATTTCGTTGTATATGATTAGTCTGTTTTATTAAAGAAAATTGCCGAGACTGGGAGTCTCTTTAGGGAAATGTTGCACCTCAGGAAACAACAAATTGCACTCGTACTCTTATTCAACTTCACTTCTTGGTAAAATAAGCTAGTCCATCTACTACATCGTCTCGACATTAATAAATTTGCACCAAAGCTCAAGAATCGAGCTATTGTTCACTGAATCATGCCTGGTTTCATTTACAAATTCATAGTAGTGTTTTCCTGCACCTGCAACTTGGAGACTTGATTTTGAAAGGCGTAATTGAAACCAATCCTCTGCTTTGAGTTTCTTCCTCCTTTATATAAATTGTTAAATCAGCAAATACAATCTATAAGGGCTAATATACTTGAAACTGCTTTTATATTGACTATCTCCGATGTTAACGGCGAAGACTTCCTCTCCTAACTCTTCTTCATGGGTATCCTGAGTCTGAGACACATATATTGATGGACAGAATAGGGCACTGAAGTTTCCATATTTTGAAGGCTGGTTGATCTTTGCCTTGGGTGTAATAGACTCTTTCTCGGTAGAAGCAAAAGCCTCGGCATCAACTTTCTGTACGTCGGATTCTTCGGTTCCGAACCATATTTTACTGTTCTTTTTCTTCGATGGCCTACTTCCGTTGCTACCTACATCAACCTTCTTTAGATAATTGGAAAAGAATTGTTGATTAAAAAATTGCTGATTTATAATCATTACTTGCAGTCCAATGAAATATGATTGCTGGTATTTCATTTCGAAAGTGTTTTCAGCGTAGCTATAAAAGGTAATATCAAAATCAATGCTTCTATTTAATTACCTTGGAACTGCGGACTCAGGAGCTACAAAATCATCAGAGGCAACGCCAGCAACTTTCGCGTGATAGGCAGTTCCAGGACTAAATTCCTCAGGAGTTTGTTTTCTTTCGTCAAATGCCTCGTCATTCATAAATCCGAATTGGGCTTCAGCTGGCTGTTGTTGTAGTCCGCGCGCCCTCTGATTTCTTTCTTCCATCAACTGTCTTTGCAATCCGAAATGATTTAGTTCTGTCATTATTAGTGAATATAGCTTCACCAGAAAGAATACCTGGGGTTCCTCTCGTAGGTGCTCTCGACTCTGGAGGCTTCCTTATATCCATATACCCAGTTTGCATACCGATATTGGAGTACATAATCACAGCGAACATTGCTACTAAAGCAAGCGAATATTTCACCACATGACCTGACCGATTATTATTTCGTCGCATCACGAACTGAGGATGTGATTCAGACTCAACTTCAAAATCTCGCTTGAAGTTCAGCTCCATTGTCTTTTCATTGTATAGAGGACCTCTCTGTAACGTATTTCCTTGAATATTTCCAAAATTATGTTGTGGCCCACGTTGTAGTTCTTCAATTTGGGTTCTCAAAGCTTCATTTGTCTTTTTCAATTGTATATTTTCTTTCCTCAAAGCCGTGTTTTCACTTGCCAATTTTGTGTTATGAGCCTCCAGTCTCTGAAGATACTCTTTCTTTCTATCTCGGCTCATTTGTGCTGAAACTCTATTGCGAAGCTTTTGAATTTTTCTTTTCTCTTGGGGGTCCTCTACACAAGATGTTTCTTCACTGTTGTTTAATATTAATAATGGGGCAGGATTTTTTGCTAAAGCTCTCAACTTTGCCTGCTCCCTTTTTATTTTGCGACTTTGATCGCTTAGCTTTTCAGGAGCTTTATCTTGAGTGCTCGCATTCGATTGGGATAGATTCTCCGATGTTCTCCTATTGTCCTTGCGAACTGTGTATGAAAAGAGAGAGATTATGAGTAAAATTGTGAGAAATAGAACAATCACTTATAGTAAATGGCCCATTTTTCTTAGGTCTATCGTTGCTGTAGTGTGTTAGTTGTTGGCTTGAGTTTGAATTGAAAAGATCATGAAATAGGCTCTTTTCTGGAGTGGTTTCTGAGAAGAAAACATCATTCTCAACATCGAAGGAGGAGGAGAGAGGAGGATCTTCCTTCTGAAAACCATCTAAAAAAGGAGACCCGTTTAAACTAAAGTCAAGGCTTGGGTGGGGCTCTCTTCCTTGGTAAGAGATAAAGTTTGTATACATATTACTCATTCGTGAAGTTCAAATTATGTTCGATTAAAATCTTTTAAACCGAGCGAGGATTTTTGTGTTCTCTCAATAAATTTATGACGCTAATATCCATTGCTGGCGAAATTATAAGAAATAAACACGTGGAAATTAACTATAAAGCCTGAATGAACTCACCGAAAAGAGTGCTGGAGAAAAAATAAATTGCCAGTAATGAAAATACTGGTTATTTCTGTAGATAGGAATCAGCTTTTCTTATAAAGCAACCTGATAAATTTATTCACAATATTACTTTTTGATTAAAAATGAAAGTCTTTTCAGTTAGTTAAATATTTTGTTTTGAGGAAGCATAAAGATTAGATAAAACTCCTAATCGAAATAGGTGACTTAAGTTTGGGGTAACAAAAGCAGTGATAAGTGCTGATACTTTGTAGTATACTCAATATTTACAATGAAATGCTAAGTTTTCTTAATGAACCGCGTTTACCTTCGTTTCTTCTCTGATGTCTTTTTCATCTCCAACTTCTGCATCATCGCCGTCATCATCATCTTCATTATTGTCCGGATCGACAAATTTTGCTTTATTTTCTCCTTCTATTGACCCAGATTCAGGATGCTCAAAAATATTATCGTCTGTTCCTCCTTGCTGGATGACTTCTAGTTGATGCTGATGGCCATTGGAATGTTCTACCCTACTTCGGTCCGAATGACTTTTTTCTTCTTCACGGAACTTATCCGCTGGCGAAGGATTAAGTAGGAACTGATTAAATCCTCCTTCAGGCTGGTTTATTGCCTGCGGAGTCATTGGGTGGTGCTGCTGAAGAAGTATTGACTCCTCTTCATCGAATCCCGTATTCGCATAAATCAAATAACTCTGAATCTGTTGGTTTAATGATTTGACGTACACAAGCTCATGCGGTTCGAAACGATACAGTCCAGAGAATGTTTTTTCGAGCCAGTACTTGGTTCTTTCACTCACGTTGATGTACCCTGTCTTGCCACTTGACTCCATTTTATTTGCTATAAGCACATCAGGTCCGTATATATCATAACGCACGATATCTGTACCGAGGATACCTCCGATCAGAGAACCCTATGCGATGAAAATCAGCATTATTAGCAACGAGAGAAATTATGATTATTAGAGTTTACCGTATGAATTCCGATTCTCATATTCAGATCATTGAAGTTAATCTCTTTGCGTGTCTCTCTGATGATATCAATCATGGATAGAGCCATTTGGACTACATTGTTAGCTTCAACACCAGGGTTTCTTTTGTCTTTGTCTGTGAATCCCATGACGACATAGCAATCTCCGATCGTATAGACTTTATAAACATGGTATTTGAGGCAGATTTTGTCAAACTCGGTGCACAATTTGGAGAGCATTTTCACGACTTGGTCTGCTGAAACACTCGCAGAATATTTCGTGAATCCAGCAATATCTGCAAATAGTAGCGTCACGTCTTGGAATTCATCAGTCAGATTGGTCTTAGAATTTGGATCATTGAAGTATTTCTGAGCAGCCTATAATAAATTCAAAAAATCTCTGTGTGAGTATTCAAATGAAAGTAAATTATGTATACATGAGCTGGCAACAACTGGTTCACAAGATTAGCTTGCTCTTGAGTCTTCAATTCTCTGACTTGACGACTGTTGTAGTTCACGATCTGTGTTCTTTGACCGACCCACACCTTCACAAGACTGAACACGAAGAAAATAATCATGAAGTATATGTTCCCGAAGGTCAGCGCGTAATCAATCCCGTAAACAATCAAGAAGACGAGGAATACAATCAGTGTGAATTGGAGAGCCAGAATAAAGTTCAACCCACTAATATAACATAAAAATTAGAATAATTAAGCCAAAAATTTGTTTTTACCTGCAGTTTACAGCAATGAGATAGAGGAAAGCCAATTCCAAGATCTGAATAGTGTGAATATCATCGAAAAATACCTCTTGGTTCGATATGTGAGCTTGGTACAGTATCACAATGGCACCATAAGTAAAGAGCACAAAAGTAGTCGCCGTTCTTAGATTCTTATCGAACAGCCATTTAGGAACTAACAGCGCACCCAGCAAGAAGAGGCAGTATATAAATCTGAGAGGAATGATGACCTCATTTTGGTTGAAGTTAGCTCGAACAGCAATGATGACCAGTGTCTGGAAAATAAACACAACGAGCAGGGCAACCATGCATTTAACTTGGAAACTGCGCTGTTGCTCCAGCATAAATTGCTCGAACTGTTTTGCGAGGTAGGCCTGCTCTCTCGGAAAGGTGAGTAAGTATTTATGGGGTTTCAATATTGCTTGGAGGTCTTTCTCATCATCTCCATCTGATTCGTCGAAAATTGTTGTCCTTGGATACGGCATGTCTACGCTCCGCTTGAAACTCTGCTGCCTGACAAGTTTATTTTCCTTTTCTACCCGCTCGAGTTCTTTCTGTATTTGCTCTTTCCTTTCAACCACTTGTTGTAATGTTTTAAATAAATTCTCCCTGTTAAATGTCGTTTTCATCGTGTTGCTGCTGCTCTTTTTCATGGCACCTGCACTAAGCACATCATCGGCTCCATCTGCTTTATTGAGATTAGCTATACTTGACAGAACATTTTTCTTCTCTGTGGAGAAACAGTTTCGTTAGGGCGAGAAGGAAAAAAATTGATACTCTCAACAAAGTTCTTTAGCCTCTCTGTGGCTTTGCTCTTCTTGGCAAACACGCGATCAACGATCCAAGTCGTCAGTGTGCCTTTACCTTTCGCCTATTTTTTCGAATGTTTGTCAAATATCACAGCATAACATAATGTATTTACCTCGACTTCTCGCTTGGCGAAGTGGAACTCCGATCCTTTCACAAAGGCATAAGCTTCCGAAGACATGGTGATACGGTCATTTAGTCCTGTCGAGCATACTCTGCTCGTAGTGTTGACCGTATCTCCAATAAGAGAGAACTGTGGTTTGTGATACCCGATAATACCCGCTATGACCCTGCCATAGTGAATCCCAATCTTAACCTTAATGGGTTTTCCATCATGTCCATAGGTGACAGTTTCCATAAACTCTTTCATTTGAAACGCTGAATTAAGGAGCCTTCGAACTGGATTTATTGCAAGGATGGTTTTGTTAATTCCATATTCACAAGACTTGAGGCCTGCGCAAGCCATATAAGTTTTTCCTACAGTTTCAATCTTCTGAACTCCATGACTGACACAGATATTATCAAATTCTCTGAAGATGAAATCAAGGATTCGAACGATATTCTGCTTCTCGACGTTAATGATTTTATCGAAGTCTACAATGTCACAGAACAATATTGCCACTTCTCCTTGGTCATCGGATACGTCTCTCATTCCTAGCATAACAAAAGCAAATTAAACTTGAATTTTTTGCCAATATATGTAACCTTTGTTTAGTTTCTCTTTGACGAACTTTGGCATCAATATTGACAAAATATCATTGTTCTTCTGCATTTGTAGTTCTAAATTCAGATTTGCAGAAAATTCATTGCGTTTATGTCTCTCTTGCTGTTTACAATATCACAAGTGAGCTATTGGGTAATCGGAAGTATTTATTACCAGATATGCGAAAAACACTGACACTCCAGAAATTGCTCCAACGATCACAATAATTGAAATAATGAGATAAAAGTTCAAGAGTCCTTCTGTCGTGTTTCCTTGATAAGGGGCTTCCACTACAACATATGTAATATGTCTATAATGTTTAAGAATAAAGTTTTATGTCTAAAGGAAGTGAAAGCTCAAACCTGATAAGGTAGACCACGAAATGGACAGAATTGAGAAACAGCAGCTTCCAGGAAGCAATATTGAAATTAGTCGCAGATATCAAGCTCACGAGTGCTGAAATAAGCGCAGTGTCTTCAAATTTGACCCAATCATTTGCAATTTTTCCAGCTATTGCCAGAGCCATCAGCTAAGTAAAATTAAAAAGCGTTGAGTAAAAGAAGAACTGATGTTGGCAATTTACTCCAAATACGACCTGGTGATATCTCATCTCAAAACTTCTTACACACTGGAAAAACCCAAATCCAAAACAGACTGCCACGATAATAATTCGTTCATAGGCAAGTTGACTATCTTTATGAGTGAGGCCGTCAACCAGGGTGAAGAGACCCGCTAGAACCACCAGAGTAAAGTAGACGATTTGGGAGAATCTCTTGCTGCTCTTTGCTGTCATGCGCTTGAAATTCTTCTCAGATCTGATATCGTTGAATGAGAGGAAGAACTTCTTCATTCCAAAGTCTGAGCTGCTGATATCAGCCAAGCTTAACACTTGAATTGGTTTAAATAAAACTTAATATCTAAAGGTTTTTATTACTCTCCTGGACAGTCGAATCGATTAATTCACTTCGTTTATAGATCGATCTGACTATATTTCCCAGGTCACTATTATCGGTAATGTTAAGCCATGAGATATATCAGCGAGTTTTTTTTACAATTCATAAGCGAACATCTCCATAGCGTGATCTTTTACAGTCTTATTGCTGAAGGCTCTTTCAACGAAGAGACTAAATTTCTGTTTACACTGCTGACCGAAGAAGTCGTAGATAGTTGGGAAGAGACTTTCGGCACAATGTCGAGTTAAAATATATGAGATGCTCATTGGAGCGATGAGGAGGAAGAGAAGCAGGAATGCCGTATTCCCTCGCTCAAAAATTTGTGAGGTAGCAGCTCCAATTGTTGCGGTCGTCAGTTCTGCAGCTCCGTCAATTAGTATGTAAAAGATCATTACCAGTGTTGAGATTACAACCACCAACACTGCGGTAAGCTTTGTCTTCCCACGGAAATGATAGAAAAACTATGAACATTAGTTTGAAACCGGAAATTATATTTTGTTTTTGTTACCACCAAATTCGCAATCAGCGTGGTTAAATAGAAAATTAACATTGTTATCATATCCATTGAACTATCTCTCCCTTTGCTGTCCAAAGAACTTTCCACGGTGTAGGCAGTCGTGTAGAAGATAATTGCTGCGTGAATTATCGATTCGAGCACACTCTTGAAGATAAATATTTTGAAAATTCTCTGCTTCTGAAGCTTTCCGTCCATGTACAAAGCGGGAAAATGCCTTAGAACCAATGGCGAGTCCACAGGAGTAGAAGCCGCGAAAACAATGATCGGAAAGAATGTAAACAAAAACGCATAAAAAAGAACTAGCAATGAAGGAATGACTGGAGTACCCGTGAAGCTGCAGTACCAGCTGAAGAAAAACAATGGGAGCCCAAGTAGATATGACTTGAAGAACATGTAGACAATACTAATTTCGATCTTAGCAGAGTAATTTCGTCCGTATACGAGCAGAATGTCTTTTATCACCTGAAGAGACTTGACTCTGATGTCTCCTGCGTTGCAAGGAGTTAGGCTTTCATTATCTTCTTTGGCAACCTCTATACTCACATCTGCAGTTTGAAGCATCATAGCATCGTTCATTCCATCCCCTATACCGAGAGTGATCGGTCTCCCAGGGAAGTAGCGCTTCACCATTTTCACAATATCCTTTTTATTTTTTGGAGTCAATGAATAACCAATTACTGTGCCCGAAACCGCGCAAATGAAAGCAAAATTGCAGAGTAAGTATTTGTCATTGGCTATTATCTGCCAGGCCTCGCCAGAGATAACCACTGTAGCACTGAGAATAGATTTATTCTTGCCTCCCAATTGGGTTTTAAATAAAGACATTGATTTATTACTCGAAGTAGGACTTGGACTACCCCCGCGCTTTCTCCCAACGTTCACTTCAGTTTTCCCCTGATTTTGATCAATCTTGCGTTTAATATTGGTCAGGATATTGCGAATCTGCACACGTGCCTCCTCGCGTCTGGTGGCATTGATCGTATAAATCTCTTGGTCAGCCTTGAGGAATTCAAAAGTGTATCCACTGCTGATAGCTTGTTCCATTGTGTCTCCAGTAAGCATCCAACAATTTATACCGGCATCTCTCAAAGCCATTAGAGCCTCCGGTACTGCTGGAGCAGTTTGATCTTGCAGAGCCACGATCCCAATCAATTTCAACTTATTTTCATATTCATTAGCGATTTGCTCAAGTCCTTCCTCCTGGTTATAGAGCGAGCTTTTCAGATTTTGGTACTTCTTATAAAATTCGTTTGCCTCTGCCGAGGTTAATTCGCGCTTTGCGAACACAATTGTACGATATCCAAGAGCTGTATTCTTCGCGATATTCTTATTGAAGAGATCCATCTCCTGCTCGTCTAAAACCAAACGTTCTCTCATCGACTGGTCGTTTCCTCTGACAAAAAGCGTGGCTGTTCCTTCAAAAGTGTCTGAAGGCTCACGGAAACAAATCGAGAGTCTTCGTCTGCCATAAGAAAAATCGTTTACCCCGAGAATATTGTAGTTTTTCCTCTCTTTCATTCTTCTAACTGTGTAGATGGAAGGATTATCAGGTCTATTCGACATTTCGAAAGCAAAACCAATGTGTTTCGCGAACTTTAGAATTGCGTTGTCTTCGGGGTTGACGGACTCATAGGTGTAGCCATCGTTTTGGTAACGTGTACGCGATGAGTGACACAACGCAAGGCATTTTCCGAGCTCATTGAGTTCGCCATCATTGATATCCTCGTTGAACAAATCTTTGACAAACTCTTGAGTATCTGCTTCTTTTTGAGCAAGTTCATTCTTTAGCTCTCTCATCGTTTGACCTGTTTGGCCTAGCTCTGTGAAAACGTTTCCACTTGGGTTCGCTCTACTATCTTTTTTAGGCTCAGAAGTTTCCAAATTTAATGGATTCGGAACGTTTTTGTCTTGAAAGACCAAACTCCTTCCTCCTCCGCCTCCTTTGAGAATGCTATCACGGTTCAGGGGGCTATTAATATCAGTTCCAGCGTAAGAACTCAGGAACTCGCTCTTTTTCATCCTCAATTCAATTTCGTCTTTGAATTTGTACTCCATCTTTCCTGGGGACCTTACGCTTAGATGTCCTCCTTCATTATTGACAACAATATCCATATCTAACGAGAAGTCTTGCGAGCTTCTTTGTTGTTCAACTTCGACTTCAACATCAGCGCCATTAAGGAGCAGCTTGTCGATATCTTCTTTATGAAACATGGAGTTGTGATTAGTAGGCGGATTTTTCACAGATGGCTGAGGTTCTTCCTCTTTACGCTCAGTCTCTTCAACAGGCACTTTCTGAGGCTTTATTTCAATGAAATTGCCAAAAACCAAACTGGATGACCCACGTTGTGTCATGGACTGGATCTCATTCGTGTCAATCGCGTAGTTTTTTCCATTTGATATGATTGCTTTCACCCTGAAATCGCCTGTTGTAAGTGTTCCGGTCTTATCCAGGAAGCAATAGGACACTTGACCTAAATTTGGAAAAGTGTTGGGGTCTAATACTTTTATTTCGGATTTAGTCGTTCCTGTACTCTTCGGAGCAAAGGCATTTTGAAGATTCTTACGCTGAAAGAGGATAATCATATCGAGTGTGCCGTAGATAGCTATAGGAATTAGCGGACTGTAAAGAATCAGGAAAGAAAAGAATTTTCTCCCATCAGTGATTTCTCCGACAGCTGTGCTTAATACAGAATCGTCGACGCGAGCAGTTAGGATAATTGTGCTAATCGCAGCCATCACCATGGTAATTAAGATACTGAAGGTAATAAAATTTTGAGTGATCGTCTCAAAATAGCTCTGCTTCTGAGAGGTGTGATCTGCATTGAGACTCGCTTTGCAAGAGTTTCCTGCGTATACAACAATTCCAAATACCCTTTAAAGCACATCAATTAAATTAGCAAGAATCGCTTAAGTTCAGATTTACCATTCAGTGTTTCGAAGGACACTTCCTCTGAGGATAAGGTTGTTGATAGACAGTTGCTCATGTTTAGGATCCTTTTTCAGTTTGATAATTCCCTCAAAATGATTCAAATCGCGTGTCGGAGCTTCATAATCAAGTTTGCCGGTAAGTTTTTTACGGTACTCTGCATAGTCTTGTTTGCCAGCAGTGCTCTTCTCCACTATGCAAAGTATGGTAAATTGATTTTGCTATCTTAACAATTTTTCTTTTACAGCGTGTGAGGTTAGCCGCCTTTTTGAACTCCAGTGAGTTATTTCCAGTCAATTGGCTTGTTTCCACATAGCAGATGCTTTCTCTGTTCTTTGTGAGATTCGTGTCTAACACGACGATATCAGCTGGGCAGATTTCATCTCGTTTTAATTGAATAACAGACCCAACCTATTCATCTTTAGAGCTAATTATATAGAAATTGACTTACCTCTAAGTCTTTCCATTTGATATTATTTTCAACCATTCCGCCATTGGACTTGCGTCCTTTCTTTAATAACCGTGAGCTATCTCTTCAAAAAAATGGAGTTTTACTCGTGTAGGTTGCTCGTTGACAATTCGATCTTCTTTTCGTCGGATATTGTCCAAAAAGATTTCTTTAGCGAAATTCAGCGTGATGTAGAAGAGTAAAGGAAAAATGCAAATCCATCTTTGTGGGAAAGGTTAGAATGAATGCGTTTAATGATAGTATGATTACCGTTGATAGGGAGAGAGTTCAGGGTGAGTTAGCATTATCAGTGAAATCACGAGGTAAAAAAGGTTGCCCAGCTTCATCAGATTCCGGAACAACAAGCGAGGAACCAGTGTGATTAACTATAGATTGAATTTACAGGCGATTCAGAGAATCAAAATAATATCGCTGGTGTTACTGTGTATCTTTGGGTTGAAATTGAATTTGGTTGAGGGTCACGATAGAACATGGCATCTCCTTTATGAAGGTCCAGCTAAAGCAACACACAAAAGGAGAGAGAGAGTGAGTATTAACTTCATGGAAAAAAAGTAGAAAAGAATTACAATCCATCTATCTGCAATACCGTTGGTTTGGTAGAGACTGTCTTGCCCATCTCCGAAATTGTAGTCTCTACCGCCAATGTTGCTCAGTGTTTGGTCGAGAAAGGTCATTTCAGGCAAAAATTCAAAACAGTGAAATTGCTGAAGTTAGAATAATTTTAATATCAATAAATTAAATTCCTATAGAAACCTGATGAACATGAACAAACTTTGAAATTAGTTGAATCTTGAAGTAGTTTCAGTTGAAAAAAAGCGTAAAAAAACCAAGAATAAGCGACTTACATGAGTTGAATACTAATATTGGTTCCAAAGAGTTATGCAAAACAGTAGCTGTCAAAGAGTTTTTGGATTTATTGTTAATTATATTTTTCAGACGAATTAGTGACAGTTGTTTAATTAAAATGAGGCAATAGAGTTGTTAAAAAAGGAGGCTGTACTTCGATAGTTTATCAACTATTCAGCACTTAGAGGACTTTAGCACTTCCTACACTATCAATCCTAGCCGGTAGGTACTTTATCGACAAGCAAACTCTGCTTCTTAATGTCTCAATAGCAGAAAAATTTTCATTAATCTGAGAAAAGGAACAAAAGGAAGAAGCAGCTGCCAGCGAAGAGCACAAAGTTGGCGATAGCCTCAGAATTCTATATAATGAGAAAATTTTACAGCAGTAGAGCAATGATTTATGGTCGTTTGAGATTAAGGAGCATATAGATGTCATGTTATTATGCTTTGGTTTGCTTTTGTTTATCCGAGCATATACTTCGAGAAAGAGAGAGAGGCATCGCACCGCCGACTATTAGGAAAAAATGCCACAAAAAAACAGCTAATAAACGTTGATTCTTATAACAAGAATAGAATTCGTTTTTAAAGATTTTCATGTATATTTGTAGTTTCAAAGTCGTGCTTGTTAGAATTTACGATTTCAAAGAGCAAACATGATTACGAATATTTGGATTGAGAGGGAAAAAATGGTTATTGCTGAAGAATATTGTACTGTGTTATGATAGAAAACTGAATGTTGATTTTCATAGTTTGGATCGAAAGCCTCTACTTTCATAATTTCATAAGGACAAAAAGTCTCATTTTATAAAAACCTTAAGCTGAAGTAATAAAGAAATTTTCGGCACTTTTACCTAAATTTCTTGATTATTTATTAAACTAACTAAACTCCTCAGAAGCCTAAAATAGTTAATTCGAATTTCAATCAACATCTACAGTTTGCCGAGAGAATGCTTTTTTCGATATTAGAGATTGCTAACATCAGTTTTGGATTCGAATTAAATATGCGATAAAATCTCTTGTCATCCCAGCTGTTAAATCTACTTTCATTATTGAGGAGGATCTACAATCACAAACAAAGTAAAAGATTCTTGATATATCCAACATGACAAAATTCAATATCTTTGTGTGAACAATCGTGGATATTGCTTCTCAGCACGCTATCAGGGTCAATTTGCTGATAATCTCTCAAATATTTTTGTCATTGACTGATCAGAATTTTTTTCTCGATAAGGGAAGTTATATCGTTTTCCAAGCCAGCATCTATATTTATGTGATTTCTCATTATATCTTATAATAGCACAAGAACAAATCTGACACATATAACTACTCTATGAGCAAACAAGATTTCAGCATTGATGAAAGCATGAAGAAAATGGTTGGATTTCTTGAGAAGGAAGTGATTGAAAAAACAAGGAGAATTGATGAGACCGCCGCGGCTGAATATGCGATTGAAAAAAATAAGATTGTCAACGCTATGAAAGACAAGATCTCACAAGAGTACGAAAGAAAGTTGGAGAAAAATATTGCAGAGAAGAAAATGTATAATCTCATCTCAAAGTTATTTAAAGTTAACTTTTTGCAGTGAAAGATCAAAACAGGTTATGGAAAAGAGAATGAGCATACTGAGCGCAAAAAATGATGTTCTGACAAAATTAAAAGACGACATTTCGGATGAGCTTTTAAAAAGAATCAAAGATAAAGAGGTGTACAAGGTTTTGTTGAAAAAGCTCGTCATTCAGGTAATATCTCGTTTATTATTGAAGAAAAGTAACAGATTGCAGGGATTGATAGCTTTGATGGCGAAAGAAGTCACCGTAAAATGCACAGAGAAAGACGTCGAATAATTAAATGAAATTGCTCCAGAAGCTTCACAACAGTTCTCATTGCTGATAAGAGAGCAAACAGGAGCTGAAGTTAAAACTAATGTAAAAGTAGAATCAAAAAGCTTCCTCACCGAAATGCATGCAAAGTATAATTTCCATCCGAATTCAGATCAATAAATATTGATAATTAGACTTGGAGGCGCTGTCTTATACACCAATCAAGGGAAGATTGTCTGTGCAAACCTACTTGAAATCAGGCTTGAGCAAGTATTCAATGAATCTCTCCCAGATTTGAGAAAGATGTTTTCTGAAAAGAAAATACCACAAGAATCAAAAATTAATTTGCAAATGTTGTGATATTGACGCATTCTACTTTACAGCTCAGATGGATTTTAGTATATTATTTTCGCCGCTTAGGTAGATTGTTAAAAATATGAATCATTAATCTTCATTGTGTAAATTTGAATATGCTGTGCGTTGTTCTTTTTTTTACTCATTGATCGAAGGTATCTTACAACTCTTAACATTGAAGACAGATTTGAATAAAGATCTATTTTTGCATGATACATTATAGAGAATAAATTCTGTAACTGAGGGATGACGTTTGTGCGCCACCTTGCTAAATTATAGATATTCAAGCTCGTTTTGCAAATTGAAATTTTAAAAAACTGAGATAAGATTAAATAGTGCGGCCGCTTAAAAATCAACGATCACACGATTGTTACCCACCTAGGAAGTGCTCATCTAAAGTTTATTAGTGAATATTTGTTAGCTCGTCAGATGATTTTACTTGGACATTTTGCATTATTCCTCGAAGACGCGATAGACTGCTCCCTTGCCCATTGTCTTTGGGCTGAGAACTAAAGCCTTCAACAAAAAAATTTGAGTTATGAACTATGACTGAAGGTTACTATAATTCTCAGAGTTGAGTGATTTAAGCTTGGACGATATTTCAGCTTCAAAACTATTTTCCGATTTGCTTTCAGCAATCGACGTATTGTGAAATTTTGGAGCTGCTGATATATTCAGAGAGCCAAAGGCGTTTAGCGATTCCGATTTTGTGTATTCGTCTCGGCTCACCGGATTCACAGTATTCGCAAAAGATAATGAAGATTTTCCTTTAGAATAGCTCAGTAGTGATTCATAGGATAAAAAATACTGAGATTAGAATCTCCTCCATCCCCAGAACGCTCTTCAAACACTTGCTCTTTGGATTTGTCTTGATAATATTCTGGCTTCTCTTCCGGAGAAACCTTGAACTGGTTGCTCAGAAAATAAAACCTATTTTGTGGTGATTCTGCTGTGACATTTCCTATCAAGTTTGATTGAAACTTTTCATATAGGGCCTAATGAATGGTTACTGCTTGGTTGCTGATTTGTAGTGACTGAAGCAAAAGGATTTATATTTATCTCATCTTTAGTATCGGTCGCTTCTCTTTCAGCATCTCGCAACTCTTCGATTTCTGTGACAATATATGTTAAACGCTACTCTTGTTAAGAAGAATAATAATACGTGCTGAAATATTGTAATTGGTGAGTAGATTCAGAATCTCTGGGTTCGAAAAATTAACGAGGTTCTGTCCAAACATGCCATCATCCCCTAATTTACTCATATCATTGGCCAAAACCATCGAAATACCTTTCTCAAGGGCCGCTTGGAATTCTTCTCTTGATTTCTCAAATTGAAGCCTATCAGGCATGTCAGTTGAATTATCACTCAGTTCTATGTCACTACCTTTCTTGATCCAGAGCTTTTTTCTCTTTTTCAGCTGCTTCTTTAAGCTGCTTAATTTCTCCTAACTGCTCAACTACATGCTTCTTTGTTTCCTTCACTGCCGTAAGAATCTATCAGGAAGAATTATAGATTACTTCAGCATCTTGATAGAGAGCCATCAATTCTTGATGTTCTTCTCTGTACTGTTCTTCCATTTCAGCCCGATGCCGCTTTTCTGCTGTCAGTTCATCTCTTAGTCTTTGAATATGGTTTTCCATTCGCGAGAAACGGTCCTCGGAATATTTTGCGTTATATTCCTTCAGAGTTTTGATTTCTTCCAGCAGTTGCTCTTCTCTTTCACTATTCTTCATGATCATGATCCCCTTAATTTTGTTCATGTTTTTAATTGTCGCTTTAAGTTCTTTCTGCTCTTTCTGTCCCGATATTAATTGTTCTTTGAGCTGCATCCTAGTAATCCAAATTATTATAATACTTTTTTTTTTCACTCATATCTACAGCAGTTGGTTTTCTTCCATAGTTTTGAGGGACTCTAGCATTTCAGCTTTACGTCGTTCGGTTGGTATCCGTTCTTCATAATCATCTTGATCTCCTTCTATCTCCTCATGAGAATTGACATATTTGCTGTGGCTCTTATGATTCCTTCGGTGTTTTGCCTCATCAAAACTATAGAAAATGTTTACCACTGCCATCTAAGTAATAAAAGGACGCTTTATTGTTCCAATCTATATCCGTCGGCCTGCCTCCATGATTATAATGAGAAGGATTTGAATACTGCCCGAGATTTCTGTAACTATCGATGCTTTCCCAAAGATTGCCGAGTCCATCGTTTCCGAAACTTCCCTCTCTGTGTAATAACGTAGGTGATGAGTCTGAAACAAAAGATGATTGTTCCCATTCAGGAATATTGAAGATGAGATACTAAATGAATTCTTTTGAGCCTGCATCGTAGAGTAGGAGTTCTTGATGGCGTTCCATTTTTCGAGATCTTCTGAGGATGGATCAATTTGATACTGCGAAAGACTTGGAGGTTCATCCATATCATCTAATTGACAATTAGAATAAGGTTCTGACAAGATTTACCGAGTCTTGTTTCGCTGCCTGGGAAGCTGCTCTTATTCTTTGGATTAGCTTGGAAATTATTTGTTGTCTGCCTTGGATCGTTCGAGAGCTAATGCAATTAAAAGCCTTTTTGGAAAATCTGAGGCAAAATTTACGCCCTTTTTGCGAAACAAATCGTTTTTGTAGCCACGACTATTCGAGTCAGAAGGGACCTCTAAAGACCGAGCTCCAATAAGAATAGGATTCATAGAAAGTACTTTCTAATTTTATTAAATAAGAAGTAAATTTAAACCGACATAATACAGCATTAACTATTAATAGTTGAGTTCATGACGTAATATTCCGAAGTGGGATTGAATTCTTCTTCTCAATGTGGACTAAGATCAGCAGATAATCATTCGTACTCTTGGTAGCATAATCCCTTGATTTGACTCATTTGAGAGAAACACTACTCAAAAATTAGCTACAATTAGAGGAATTAACACGTTCTGTTTTTCAGAAAGACAATTTCGGTGAAAATGAGCCATCAGATAACTGAGTTTCTTAAATGATTTTTTTTTTTTAGATCAAAGCAAATAAATCTGAATGAGATAATTTTCTGAAACTATACCTGAAATCGTTAGATCTCATTCGTTCTATTTATCGAAGCAATCATTCAGTGCGAAGGACTGAGTCAGGTTATCCAAGATGCCTCCAAGCAAAATTTGGAGTTTATGAACGTGGTTCTGCTAATCGACATTTTTCATCAGATAATCTTACAAGAAACGATTGGTGAAGAGTTAGTTGAGCTCGATTTTCATAGTTTGTGAGGTTAATAAAGTTTGGAACCAATTTGCCAGGCATTTTTCGTGAATAGAAATCTGAACCTTTTTGAAGAATTTCGTAACAGACAAACTTAAGTTCCTTAGTATTTCATTCGGACCGTCACGATTTTTTGTGGAGAAACTGCGTGTAATAGATTCTCAAATTCTATTGGATATTTTCGGGAACTTGAAAACCATTGACACCTAGCCTGTTCAATTTCTTTCTTAGGAAGTTATTCTAATTAGTTGAAGCAATGAGGTTAGGAGAACAATGCTTATATGCAAATTGACTCTCTCGAATTTTGTCCCCTTATTCTCGAATTTTATCTATTGAGAATACAAAAGCTCCTTCTGAAAATTTTCATCAAGCGGTGATTAGATTTCTTGGAAACTATGAACCAACCAAAAAGATCAAAGTTGTGCTTAGCTCTTTTATAAAGGTTGATCTCAAAGAAATCAACCGTAGCCCTTCAAATGGCAAAGCTACACTAATCAAGTCCAACAATAACCAGGTCCAAAAGCAATTTACTAGTCTATCTATTTCGTTATCTCGAGGAAGTCACATGAATAAGAGCAAATAGTTTGTTATTAAGAGTCTAAGGTGTAAGTGACTCTGAATTCTGTGGCTTCTCAAAATTGACTCGGTGTTTTTTGTACATGATCAGAAAGCTTTCTCTTCTAATCGTCGAGAGCCAGAGTTGTTATCTAAATTTTATTCAGGTATATCAGGTCAGAAAATCAACAAAGCTTTTCGTTAATGCAGCCTTCAAAGATCTTTGACACACTAAATTATGATATAATTGAAGGAGGAGTCGTCCATCTGCGTTTCAATTGAGCAAAAGCACTAAATTCAATGAATAACCGGTGAATTATTGCTTAAATACTCATCTAAAAGACCTCTCTATCAAGGCTATTCAGCGAATTGATTGAGTTTTTTTCGAAGTTCGTTTACACCCTCGGAGATGTGAGGGTAATAGCCATCTCTGGAGAAGGCAAGCATTTTTCAGCTGGGCTCGATCGTAATGAATTTCAATAATCATTTCAACTACAAAATTTCCTTTGTCAAGGAAGCTGCACAACTTTTTACTTTTGCCGAAGAAGATAAAGACCAAGACCGGAAAGGCATCGCTATTTGTGACCACATTAAAGTAAACTGCATTGAAATCAGAATATCACAATTTGTGATAGTTTCTCCAGAAATCAATGAGGGTGATAGAAAAGTGCAAAGTTCCTGTTATCGCTGGCATTCATGGTTATTGTCTTGGTATGAGTATGCTTCGGCAAAAATTTTATGCTCATTTCTGAGATGATTTAATGTGACTCAGGAGCCGGATTTGAAGTAATTGCCTGCTGTGATATTAGATACTGCGAAGAGCAAGCTCAGTTCGGCATTAAAGTGTTACAACAATTATTTTGGAAACTGTAGCTGATTAGGAAATCGATAATGGTCTCATCGCTAACGCGGGGACGCTCCAGCGCCTTCCCCATCTTGTAGGCAATGGCAGTTTAGTAACTTGATGATAAATGGAAAAACATGATGACATAATTTGAGTAGGTGAGAGAGATTGCTTACACAGGGAAGTTGTTTGGAGTTAATGAGGCCAAAGAATTAGGGCTTGTATCAAAAATTTGTAAAGACAAAAAAGATCTTGAAGGTAATGCATTTATGCGGTTACTTCATCAACTCATTTCCGGTATACCATGAAATAGAATCTGTTATTGCGACGGTAAAGGCTATTGCTGAGAAAAGCCCAGTTGTTGTGTGGGGATTAAAGAAAGTGCTTAACAAAAACAGAAAATCCAATATCAAGGTAATTCTTTGCCAGCTACTCTGCTGTTATCCAATGTACAGGAAGGGTTAGATTATATCGCGATGGCATCTATGAGCTTAATTGCAACTTCTGATGTTATGGAGGCAATTAGAGCCAGTATGTTGAGATCTAAACCGGCGTATCCTAAGCACTAAAGGCACTATGATGATAATTTGACTTAATTTAACTACTCTTGAACCTCTAAGTGTTAATTTATGCATACTAATCAACTGCCTAAGCCTACGTTGCAAAGCATCTATGATTTGAGAATGATGACAAAACATCCCAAAGAAATGAGCAGCAAATTAAAAAAATTATAATAATTTTGATAGACATCTTACTTGTTCATGTGCAATGTGTAGTAGTAAAATTAACGGTGATATTCTCAAGGCAGGTGTCAACTTTCTTGAGTTTAGAAGTGATCAACGTCGATGTTTATTTATTTTGGGATGCCAATGGCCATGCTCTCTTCTGGAATGAAATCACAAACGATATCCTGATTTTCAACTTTCAACTCTATTCTTACAATGCATTTTTTAACTAACAGCCATATAGTTTCACGGCCCCTAATTTATTCGACTAATATATATTTATTCGAATAGAATATTTGAATAACAGATAGTTCTTTTGAAATATTTGATTTTGCGACATTAGGAAAAGATCAAAGGCATTCTGAGGAGCTGATATCGGAATGTTAACTGCCTGAAGTTTATTCTTAAATTAATCTTACGACTAGTTTTTAGAATTTGATTTAGAATCTTCCATCCAGAAGGGCAACTTGGAAGCAGACAACGTGACTTCTAGTCTTCTGAAATAGAAAAATTAGCTATATCTAAAAGAAATTAGCGCTGTGACTATTAATGACGAGTTTTCCTCAATTTACCTCCTTGACCTTTCATAATGGTCTTCACACCACAGAGAGGACAAAACATTTGGCGTCTCAAGACAAATCTTTTCGCAACAACCGCTTCTATAATTCCCAGAAACTGGATATCGAGGGCAACAGTAAAGCCACGCTTTTCATGCAGGAGTGCTTGTACAGGTCCTCCTTCCGTCCTTGCGTTCCTGCAATTGAAACATTTACGATCAACTCTAAGAGAGTTACAGTTGCTACCAGACCTTCACAGCCTCTCCATTTTTGCAGAAAATCAAAAAACGGAGAGGAAAAGAGTGATATCCTTAACCTATTTAGCGATATTATTTTGGAAGTCGAATTTTTACGAAATCGAATGAAATCATCAAACTGCAGTGAATTACTAATCCCGGAAAATATATTACGAATAAATGCCATTATTCAGAGCAACAACGCAAAGAAGAATGGCCAGAGGAGAGAAAAATCATTTTTTCTCGGAAATTGGGTGCATCAACGTTGTTTCCACGCCCAATCCCTCATTATGAAGAAGAGAATTATGAAAGAGGAATCAATTTGCATTGCGAAGAAAATTTATGCTATCATTGTGGAACAGTTAGAACAACACTATCTGAAAAGTGAAACAGTTGAAATATTGGATCTTCTCCAAACATCTTTGCATGAATTAGCTGAAAAATCAATGATTTGTCATAGCCTTCATCTCAGCCTGTCCACCAAGTTAACAGAAGCGCTAAGAAACCAACTCGACTTTTTTCCAGATCAGAAGAAGAAATTAAAAAAACAAATTCGAGTTCGAGACAACAAAGCGAATAATTCGCAAAGATATCATCCTCGTAACCAAAATTAACTTTGAATGTCTTTTCCAAACAATTTGTTAGCTTCTAAAAATTGGCTTGCTTGGAGTTCGATGAATGATAATATGATAAGTGTATGCGATCTTGAGACGAAAAATGAATGCATGAGTTTCAGTGGAGTGGAACTAAAATCTGACCAAGGATGTAAGCAGTGTTACTATTATCTCAATCTCTAACTCATTTTTATTTTTAATAAGGGCTCACTTATATAAGAGGAATTGATCCCAGCTTACTAGTTTCGAGCCATTATGGTTTAGATTTGAAATCAGCCAATTTTGCAATTTACGACATCTCAAAGAAGAAACCTCAGAAAATTTTCTCGTTTGAAGAGGTCACAGACGATTCCAATGGTAAATCGAGTTCTGTTCTAAATAGCTAAATATTTCTTTCAACTTCAGACTCTATTGGATACGGCGAAACTGCCTACAATTCGAAACGAGATTGCTTTGCTCTTCTCTCACATAATCAAAAAACTGCTTATCATTTATTCCAGATAGAGCGTTCTAATTGCAACAACATAAATCTTGTGAGACAGGCTAAGTGGCATTCTCAACATGAAAGTATATATAATCGTCAAGATTGCTTCTGTAACTGAAATTTTACAAATCCAGGTATTATTACAAGTCTTGATTTCGACTCAGAAGGAAGACGAATATCAACTCTGGATACTCATGGTACCTTTTTAATTTCAGATGTAGACACTGGTAGCTATTATTTGCACAAAGAACTTAGAGTACGGTGTGGATATGGTGAGCTTCTTAATTAGCGTCATCTGAATTAATGTGTATCTGAACAGGAGATTTAAATCAAAGTCGATGGTCCACGTTGAATGGAGAAGGAATCGTATATATCGCTTATGACCGTAACAAGTTGAATGTACTTGACTTGGAAAAGAAAGACTTCTTGTTTGACCATCCGTTTGAGGTTCTTAAAGATAGAGAGCGAGGTTGACATCCATATTGTTAAGAATAGAAATAAATTGTTTTCTAACTAGAGATTTGGTGGATTGATGTTAATCCATTGAATGACAGACTGTTGGCGCTTTCTGGGCAAGACCTAGACGTGGAAATTTACGATCGGAGGACTGGCGAGGTTGTAGCAACCATTGATGTAGATCACAACAGTAAAAATAAATTGGAGTGGAAACCATTCTGAAAAATTAATATTCTAGATACCGTCAACTGTGTCAAGTGGAGTCCGAATGGTCTCAAAATAGCAACTGCCTCTCTCGATGGGAATGTAAGAGAATTTGATATCAGAGCTGAGCACATATTATATGAAGGAAAGTCTCCTCATGGAAGTAATAATTATCATTGAATTTTTCTTTATTTTGTTTAGAGACACCATCCTCAGTTTGCTACCTTTAAATAGAGGAGAGTTTCTTTTTGTTTAATTAGTCGAATTAAAATGTGTATAGCAGCAGAATGGACTGTTAATTAGTGAGAATCGCTTTAGTTTTGTAGAAGGGTTTTGTGAACTGATAATAAATCTGTATATAGAATACTTCACTCGTACTTTCCTCAATGTTTTTTATGAATATTCTCATGAAAATGTGAGTTGTGTGGTTGAGGATACCGCTAATTAATTTTCTAGCCTAATTTTGAATCCTGAAGAAATTCTTTTTGTTTTGATTACCTTATCACGGAATTTGTCGCTTTTTCTTTTTTATGAAACTAAAAGGCTCCCGTGTCATTTTCTTGTACAGGTGGATGTAGAAATCTCGATATAACAAAGTAACTCTTCACAGCATTAGTTGACCACAGACACAATAATTTTTTTTGAACATTTCAGTGTTTGAATTCAAAATCAACTATCTACTACACTTCAAAGAATAGATGATCTGCACAAGAACCATAAAATTTACTCTGTCGTGACTTTTTGATTTAAGGCTCAACGATATCTATTCAAGAGTTAATCATGCTCGCGATCTTTTATCTCTCCTGCAACATAACAGTTGGGATGCGATGAGATCTTTGATTTGTATCAATTCACTACTGAGGTTTATTACAAGCTTTTCTGTAGATGTTTCAGAGGCGCTATTACTGGTAGATCTGATAAGATGTCGTAAGTTTTATTATTGAAAAATGGCCAACTGGCGAAAATATCGTTAATGCATGCATGGACTCTTTATGGTGATTAGATGAGTTGAGTTGAACATATCATCGTTCAATTGGATAAAAATCGCTTTACATGAAATTTAAACTCAGTCAGTTTATTTTCTTTACCAGTAAAAAATAAAAATGAAATACTTTGAATCCTGGATAAATAGATAAAATCATACAATGCAATCCGAACAAATCCAAAATGAAAATGAGGAGCCGACTGAACGAAGCCTAATTGAGATGCAATTACCATCATCTAATGGTTACTCATTTGATTTAAAAGAACAAAATAACTACGGGAGCCAAAAAGGTGAGAAGAGTAATGAAGAAGATGAGAAGAGAGATGAGAAGAGTGATGAAGAAGATGAGAAGAATAGTAATGAGGAAAGAGTGCGACAGCGTTATCCCGCTAATTATGATTCACAACAGATGCAATCTGGAATTGTTCAAAGCAATCGCACTACGAAACAAATGATCAATCATGAAATTCTCTTGTTACTTACAATCATATTCATTTATCGCTCTTGTGATATCATCACAACACAAAGCAGCCTTCGAACTCTTAGTTCGCCTGACCCACTTCACTTCATATCAAATCAAAATTTCAGTGTTGTGCTGATTGGTCTTACTGGTTCAGGAAAGAGTAGTCTTGGGAATGCTATTCTAAATCTCAATGGAGAAGATAAATTTCCTGAAGGAGATGGTGTTGATACTATGACTTCAAGAGCGAGCTTGAAACATGGGAAGTGGTTTGATAGAGAATTTGTTGTTGTTGACACTCCCGGATTGAATGATGTTAATGGGCTAGATGCAACTTATGTGCAGCAAATTACGAGTTTTTTG
>ENA-UOTZ01000313-UOTZ01000313.1-compost-metagenome-genome-assembly--contig:-NODE-313-length-41331-cov-7.644834_pt1 | contig 41331 bp, 25 predicted proteins | sample MGYA00238144_ERZ746983 | MGnify/ENA primary metagenome ERZ746983 (study PRJEB28759, sample SAMN06268863) | compost metagenome | isolation source: single cell | place: USA: California, Emeryville, Joint...
AGCGCCAAAATAAATTACAATTGTTTGCTGTCAAGAGAGAGTGAGTGGATTCGTATAATTGCAATGATTTGTGAGGGTAGTGATGATGCGAGGATTGATTAAGAGAAAATCCAAGGGTTGATGAAGGAATCTCGAGGTGAGATTGGTAGGTCGTAGTGCTGTAATTGGATTCGATTGAAGCGTTATCGGGTTTGTTATTATTCCCAAGCTTAACCTGGATTTTCTGAGGCGTTTTAGAGAGTATAGGTGAGCTGGCCACTCGATTGTGATTGACCTTTGGTCGAGAGTTGCTGGATGGAGCATACATCTTGAATACACCTCACTTGTTCGCTTATTTTAAATTTTGATCGATTGTGTTTAATATCCTCCTATTCATGAGTTGTATGATAAATAATTAACTTATTCCTGATAAATGATTCTTTTTTCTGTATTTTTATTGAAGGAGGGATCCTGATTATTTAGGATAAATTCCCTGAGGATATTGGCTCCACTCACAAAAAGAAAGGATGAATTATCAAGAATTTGACCCATCCATATTAGGATAACATTAATTTCTGTTTCCATTGTTTCCATTATGGATATTAATATTGAGAACACATTTAGTTTTCAAAAAAGTCCAGGTATTAGAAAACCCCATCTCTTAACCACCATGATCAAGGACTATGTAGTCGAAGACCGAAGATATTTATGATTCCGAAATATTAAATTAAACGGCGTCGGATGCTTCTCAACATCAAGACTATAACAACAGAGGACTTATCAGGTTTGATAAATGAGTCATTATTTTCGAGCGAGTTCTACCAAACTCATATCGTATTTTAGATGTGATGGTTTTCTCACTGGATTTTATTCGATGTTCTTAATTAACTTGAAAGATGCTGGGTGAAGGCATTCTTGAAAGCTGACAAAATAACATAAACGAGCTCTAATTACGATAGTAACATTAATATAATTTCACTCAATAAGCTCATTGCCAACTCAAGAAATGAAAAGTGACTCGCATGGGACCCAAATTTTAAACAATAGAATCTTTCAGGTTTATTGAGAATTCTCACTCAATAACGCTGGTTCTTGTTCTCCTTCAGTCATCTCTTTTTCCTTTTGACGTTCTCTCTCTGTTCTCTTGTAATCTGTTTTGTACCACCCAAGCACATATACCGTAACAGGTAACATACACAATGCCAAAAACAAAAAGCCTTTGGTTCCAATGACTAATAAGAGTTTAATATGCTCATGATGATGACAATTGTTATTTACAGCTCGAAACTGCCACCTGGATCAGGATAATCTGCAATATTTGCGCACCAACAAAAGCATTACCCACAGACACGCTTTCTGACAATGGGAAACTTGTCTCGATTAAAGATTCAATCGCAAACGGCGCGAACGCTATGTATCCCAAACCTGTTTTATATGGTTATACTTATTCCCATCCACCTCTTGATTTAATATACCTATCATCATATTCAAAAGCAGCAGCAGCCAAAATGGTATGCTCTGACCTACGACAGCGATTCCAATCTAATCCAGCATTAATTCGCTCCAAAATTAAAAATTTCTATCGTACCAATCCAATGAAGCTAATGCCAAACAAAACTCTCAAGACACCATCGTAATCGGTGGATTTCTTGATTTCAAGGTAAATTGTCCCGGCTAATGCTCCAACGATACCAGTGCAGAGTAATGCAACCCCAATGTATCCGAATTGGACCTAGTTATTTAATCATTTGAGAATTCCTGTAAGTTTGATGGAATTGTTACGTTGGAATAGTTGCTGGCAGAGTACACATACGAGGTTGTTGTTGAAATTGTATATGAGACTCCCAGTCCTTCATATCATTCAGTGTGATGTCAAAATAGATCTACTTACCGAATCCAATGCAAATCGTATGAATAACATATTTGCGATCAGACAGTAAAAGACTCATGGTCTCCCACAGCGATTTGTTGTCAGTTTCCGTTTTCACAAGCTTTCCAAAAGTAATAAGTCATGATATTTTCTAAGTCTGGGTTACCGCTCCGACATTCGGCGGATTTTTTGGGTGGTTTCGGAGTGAAAGAGCAAGTATAATGGTAGGAACTGCCGTAATAATCATCTGCAAGAACCAGAGTTTAGGAAAACCGACCTTTCAACTCGAAATTAAGCACCAACTTACTGAGCAGTCTTACTTCGGCTATATAAGAATCCATATAATAGCAAGGAGTTATGATTCCGAATGCCCAGCCAATATAGTTTGCGTAGGTAGCAATCACAAGGGCCCAAAAACGCTCATGAGCTCCAAACCATCGTTCAGCAAGCACTTGTTAGAATAAGGATATTGAACGGAAACATTATTACCGGCCGGCGCTTGGAGCACAGAACATGAAGCAAACGCAGATAAGCATTGTCCTATCATTGCTATTGTGTAGTTGTTCCCAGCATACCATCTTAAAAACCCGCCGATGGTATTACATGAGGTTGCTATCATTAGACATGGTTTAAAGTAATCGCACAAGTAATTTGAAAACTAGGAGGGGTTTTGAATAAGAAATGGGATTCTGAGTTGAATATATACCAAAAAGCTGAAGAATATGTAGAAGTATGCGTAGACGTTCGCAAATTGAATAAATGCTTGGTCTCCGATAGCATAATATGATTCAGTCTCAGGGAGTATAAGCGTCACAGTTCCAGATGGCATGGCATTTGAAAAACTATATGTGGTTATTTGAAATAAGGCAAGGATAGTGGGCAATTGGGTACCTTAACAGGAAAAATCCTAGTAGAATGAACCATCTTCGTGTCTCGGGCTGAAGATCTAAGACTTTGTGGTCGAAATGCTAGTACATTTCATGGGAACTGAGAAAGAGTACCAGTTAAGCTCTTTGATTTCTCGCTCGGGTGTTTCTTGAGGTCGCTCATCTTTATTTATCTTGGATAATAGGATTTCACGCAGCTATGCTACTGGTAACGGCGTATGAAACGATTTAATCAAATCGTCGTTTAATAGCGCATTTCAACTGTGATTTTTCTCTGGATTGATGAGTCGGGACGAAATTAGAGAACAATCAAATAACAATTCCTTACGGATCTGAATTCTGCTGGAATCAAGCCAAGGGTGTTAAATGCTAAAAGAAACCATGTGTAACAAAAAATTATACTTAGAAAGCAGATCAAAACAATATTTCTGTGGATGAGAAACCTACTCATTCTCTTGGGTTAATATGAATACACCAGTATTGAATTGATATGCACTAGCAAATGAAAGAATGAATCGAGTGAGTTATCTTAGACAAGATAACGAAGTCGAATTATAAAAATGAATGAAAAGATTATTAACCTAAATAAAGAAAAGTATAAGGAACCATCTCATACAACTATACAACGAAAGGAACGAAAAGATAAAATGTATTACAAATAGGAGATGAGATTGAAAATAATATTTCCTCTATTGAGCTAAGTTGCTTTCATAATGAGCTCATTGCAATCTCAGATGGTAATAAACATTTATTATACTGAAGTTTTCTAACAAATTGATCAATTTATCTTTCCTTATTGACCATATTCATTTCATCTTTTAAATATTCGCACTATAAGTTGCGTAAGAAGTTATACCGCAAAAAATCCTGAGATAATTTTATTTATTTTTGAAGTAGAGAATATAATACAAACCTGGTTATTGAATCTTCATTTCTGAGTATTTGACTTGCCAATAGAGAGATAATGATTGGTAAAGCGACATACCAAAATATAAAGAATGGAGGACTTGAAAAAGAAGAAAATCAATTCAGCCAAGTAATCGAAGGTAAGTTCGCAACATATTGGCTAATAATGCTTTTAAATCTAGGTCTCGGCGAATCTATCGCATATTGCACAAATGGAACAAATGTCATCGATATATTTGCACTTGACAAAAATCAGCAATATCTTTCTTTTTCTGGGGCTAGACTCACACAAGATACAAGTAACTGATATTAGTCATGGCACGATCAGCTAATAATATCAAGTGAGCCAAACCTGGACTCACGTCAAGGAAATACCAAACACCCCATACCTCATTTCTCTGCATCATTTCAGTCAAGGAAGGGCAAATTTTGAATTTTTTGATACAACGGATAAAACAAGAGTGAAAAAAGTTTTTTCATTCGAAGAAGTCGTTGGATGTAATTCGTTTATTCATTGGCATGCTGCAGTTTTGAAAGAAGTCATAAAAATCTAATCAAACCTTTTTGTTCTTCTTATTCTATCGAAAATTAGTCAAATTATTTATTGCTTTCCTCACTTGCCATTGTTGAAACGCTTAGGTGTATCTGAAGGTGACTGCACTTATAATTCAAGGAGAAACCTCCTTGCTCTCCTCGCTGTTAAGGATAAAGCTGCTTATCATTTGTTCCATTTGGATTTCAGTTCTCCTTCTGTGATATCTTTGCTGCGAAAAGCAAAATGGCATCCTGAATGCAAGGGTAAAGAATTCCCTTAGTTAATGCACATTTCACTCCTAATGTGAATTAATGTGAAGCGCGAACGGAGAGTCTGGATATGAATCCCCAAGGAGGCCGAATGATGACAATTGGGTTGGATGGGATGCTCCATTTGTCTGAAATACAAACTAATTCTTGCCTCTGGAGTAAAAGCATGCCTTTAATCAAACGAAGAGGTCCTTTTGGTATCAAAGTCTTGTTTCCGAATCTATTTTGACGTTCATTCTTTCTAAAGATTATAATGCAAGGGTAAGGTGGAGCGGAGATGCTTCTGTCTTCGTGAAATATGACAAAGACCATTTGAACGTCTTCGATGTTGAAAAGCTTAACTTTCTTCTGCAAGAGCCTTTGCAAATCACTAATTCGCAACGTACTTACAAAGTTTAGTGCTGGTGATACTTATGAGTATTATAGCGCTTTATTGGATCGATGTGTGCCCAACGAACGAAAATCTGTTAGCGTTAGCTTGTGACGACAAAAGTATCAAATTTTTTGATAAAAGAGAGATGAAAATCATGCGATCCTTCACTGAATATTTGAACAACGGTAAAGCAGTTGGTCAAGTAAAAAATCACTAATATTTTTAGGACCAATGTTTTGCGTGCGTTGGGATCGAAAAGGGAATATGCTGGTAACAGCAGGAAAAGATGGGACCTCGAAAGTTGTCGATTTCGGTACTGGAGGGATATTCCATACAGCAGTTTCGAGCGACTTTAATAACCCTAGTGATGTTTCAAATTTTCTTATGGGCTAACACTATTTTAGTGCTATTTTCTGCTTGCTTCATCTAGGCATACCTTCCAAAGCAACAGCTATGAGCTCCCGAATACCGAGGGTTTCATATATTTCTCCGTTTTACTAAGTCTAATGAAAAAAGTTTAAACCATCGGATTAAACTCAAAAAATTTCTTGGTATGAATTAAAAACTCAATGCATTTTATATCATCATAAATGAAAAGACAGCACAATAGCAAGCACATTTCTCATTCCATATTATAACGCTTCTCTATGAGAGCCCATAATTGATTCTTCTTCTTCAGCCAGTTCCTCTTCTTTTTGGTGCTCTAACTTTGTTCGCTTAAAATCTGTTCTAAACCATCCTCCAAGAGCATATATAATCACTGGTACTGTACAGACCGTTAAAACCCAAAAACCTTGATATCCCACGCCTGACAAAATTCAATGAGTTCAAAAAGGAAGCTTTATTTTACTGCTCCAAAGTGTGAGCGTGTTTAGAATAATTGTGACAGGCTGCGCAAAGGCATAAGCATTCCCAACGGCTATACTTTCAGGCAAGGGGAAACTCGTCTCAATTAAAGATTCAACCGCAAAGGGTTGGAATCCGATGCATCCTAGACCTTTTGTTAATTTTTTTTCAAATAATAAGTACACTATAACAATTTCGATGAAGTACCTATAAGCATATTCAAGAGTATTACAAGCCAAAACGGAACTCCTTTTCCTGCTATTGCAGTTCCAGCCTAATTTTTCAATAAAAAACCAGTGATTCAGGGTGTTTTTACCAATCCGATGAAGCCAATCGTGAGCAAAACTCTCAAAACAGCATCATAATTTGTAGATTTCTTTAGTTGTAAATAAACTGCTCCAAAGAAAGCACCAACAATTCCCGTACATATGAATGTAGTGCCAATGTAACCTAATTGAGTCTGGAGAAATCAATGTGAGGTGAGTTTCTCTTTGCTGCTTTTACGAGGGTATAGTTCTCTGAAGCATATATGTAACTCGTGAGGGCTGACACAGTGTATGAAAGTCCCAAGGCTTCGTATATTATTATTCAGTTTCTTGAAAGAACTTTAGAAACTTACTGCATGCAATGCAAAGCATATTTAGAACGTATCTACGATTGGCCAACAAAGTGCTCATAGTTTCCCACAATGACTCTGCTTTGTGCTCCGTTTTTAGCAACTTTGCACCAAAAGATTATCGTCAGGCAGTTTCACATATTATGGTTACCGCTCCAATATTTGGAGGATGGTTTGGCTTGTTCCGAATTGAAAGTGCCATTACCACAGTGGGAACGGCTGTAATGATCATCTGATGGAAATGTATTTTATCAAATGCAGTCTAAATATCCATCGTTAATTTGAAAAACTTGCTGAGTGAGCTTTTGCCTCAATTGGATCTGCAGCCATATAATAAACAGGAGCAAGATATCCAAATGTCCAGCCCAAGAAACCTCCATATTGCGCGATCAGCAGCGCCCAGAAATGCTCATGCGCTCCGAACCATCGTTCAGCAATCACTGAAAGACTCGATAAGGTTGTCGAACATATCAATTCTTACCTGCCGGGACTTGCAGCGAAGAACATTGAGCAAACGCGACACAACACTGAGCAATCAAGGCTAATCCGTATCTGTTTCCTGCGTACCATTTTAAAAACCCACCAATTGTATTCACTGACGTTGCCAACATCAAACATGGCGCGAAATGGTCTGTTATGTAGCTTGAGAACTGAACAATTATGAAGATTCAATTGCGACTTTTGGAGTGTTACCACGTAGCTGAAAACCATCATGAAATATGCATAAATATTAGCAAATTGAATATATTCTCCATTTTCAATGTCATAATAGTCCTTCGTCTCATTAATGATAAGAGAATATGTCACACTTGGTGGAGCAACCGCAAAACTGGAGAGTGTTGTGCAATTATTATAACACCACTCTAGACTTTTTTACCTAAATAAGAAAAATCCCAGCAGAATCCACCATCTTCTCGGTTCTGGGTGAATATCAGCGACTTGAAATTCAATATAAGACTCTTGAATTGTCAGTTATTAAGATTACGGGTGATGTGACTCCTTTGGGTCTGACTGCCTTGACTTTGGGATCGATCCCTCATGCTGTTTTATTCGATATGAAATTAAAATCTGGAGAAACGAATAACGCTAGTACGTTTTTGAAAATCTCAGATTTTTTTTGGATTGCTCTGAGTAGGTGAAATAGAAAGATAGTTGAAATTCATGTTATCTATGGACTCCACACTAGCCTAGGCTCCTTTCATTTCAATTCTAATCACTGAACAATTGAAAATCGATATAATTCAATACTACGTTAACTTGGTGCTTTCTCATATTGCTGTTCGGGAAAGTTGGAAGGAGTATTGAGCGAAATTATTCGGGAGCTATCAGATTTTCATCCTAAAAAGACTTGAGTTTTACTGTCTTTGTCTTGATAGAAATAACCTCAAAGCATCGTTAAGTGGTTGTAATGAATTTTTGGCTCAAATTCGAATGTATCTCTTGCATACTAATTGCATTCAGGTATATTGATGTGTTAAAAAGAAGCTAGACTGAACAGAGAGGCTTTGAATCGAGTAACACTGAAATCGGATATAAGCATGAAATGTCCGAATTCTGAAGAAACATATTAAAACTCAATAATCGCATTTGGAGAGAGTGAATATAGCTGTCAGGGGAGTTTCACATCAATATTTTGCCATTTACTTGAGGTTGATCTTGCAATTTGAAAAAGTTTTTCATTTTTCTTTTGAAACTAGCCGCATGAGAATCATCCACCTTCGATTTGAAGTTGAATTCTATCTCTCAAAAACTTTCAGGCTGATTCTTGGAGTGTCTAAAGATGATAATTTTCCATTAGAAGAGAAAAAAGCTTCTCAATTGCACAGAAATCTTAAAACCAGCAACAAATCTCCCTGACAAGTCTTTATATTATTTTCAATGTCTTAATGATCACGATCTATGTCTCCATCATACCAAAAATTCAATTGAGATTGGAGTTAGAATCTTTTGCTTCCAAATCATCTCTTTGAGTTCTTCTAAAGCCTCAAATAGAGGTTTCCTCTGTATTTTTATTCGGAATATAATTTTTGAGTCGGTGTTAATAAGGATTGAAATGATTATTCAGCGGGTGAATGCTAACTTTTAATTTTGATTAATCAACGCAGAATTTTTACGGTTCGCTAAATATCAGTACTGCTGGCCAGTATTAGAGCAGCCAAATAGAAACACAATAACTCAATTGAAATTCTCTGAGAAAAACTCAAGTATCTGCTCATCAATAGAGGTGAAAAACGACCTACGTTGTCGAGACTCTCGATAAATTGTAAATTTTGGAGCAACGGTCTAGCTGCCTTTTTAGACTTTTTTATTTAATTTATCTAAGTTGGTGATTTAAATTAGAATGCAAAAGAAGATGAGAAAGTTGGGAGCTTTGTATCTCATTGGGATATTCCTCGCTGTTTGCAACAGTAACATACGATACAAATTGATTTATTAACTTACACATTAGGTCAACAATACATTTATGACCTCGGGGGTCAAACAATAGCATCGTTTGGAGGATGGAGTAATCCTTGTACTTCCTTTTGTAACGGGGAGCAGCTTCTTGGTGGATATGGGTGTTTCGCTGTGGGCTCATGGACTCAAAAAACGTACACTATCGCGGCAGCTCATCATTCTGTTAGTGTCCAATGGGCTGCTTATTTCCTCGATTCTTGGGACGGAGAAAGCTATCAGCTGTATGTAGATGGGATTATTCGAATATCCCAACCCTTTTCAGGTGGTGCGACAGCTATGTCCTCCTGCGGTGTTGGCTGGAACGATGGAATTTTGGTTCTAACAGTAGGACCGTTTGACCATACGTCATCAAGCATTACTCTGATTTTCTACACGACGCTTGACGAGGGCTGGGATAATGAATCATGGGGCTTAAAGAACATAGTTATTACGGTTTGGCCTTGTGATGCAGCGTGTGTGACTTGCTCAGGAGGAGGGAGCAACCAATGTACTTCGTGTAACACTGGAAAATTTCTGCATCCGAATACTGTAGGCCAATGCCTTGACACTTGTCCTGCTGGATTCTGGGAAGATTCGTCGACAAATAAATGCATTCCTTGTTACAATAGTGGAGCTGGTCCTTATTACTCTTGCGTAACTTGCTCAGGAGGAGGGAACAACAATAATTGCAACTCTTGCGGCGCTGGAAGATTCCTCCATCCGAATACTGGAGGCCAATGCCTTGACACTTGCCCTGTTGGCTTCTGGGGAGATTCGTCGACAAATAAATGCATGCCTTGTTACACTAGTGGAGCCGGTCCTTATTACTCTTGTGTTACTTGCTCAGCAAGTGGAGACAACAATTGCAAATCTTGTGGTGCTGGACGATTCCTTCATCCGAATACTGGAGGTCAATGCCTTGAAACTTGTCCTGATGGCTTCTGGGGAGATTCGTCGACAAATAAATGCATGCCTTGTTACAATAGTGGAGTTGGTCCTTCCTACTCTTGTTTTACCTGTTCAGGAGGAGGGAGCAGCCAATGTACTTCATGTAATGCAGGAAAACTTCTACATCCAAATTTTGGAGGCCAATGTCTTGACACTTGCCCTGATGGCTTCTGGGGAGATTCTTTCGAGAAAAAGTGCATGCCTTGTTATAGTAGTGGAGTTGGTCCTTACTATTTTTGTGCGACTTGCTCAGCAAGTGGAGACAACAATTGCAATTTATGCCATTCAGGATACTACTTGCATCCAAATACTGGAGGCCATTGCCTTGATACTTGCCCTGCTGGCTTCTGGGAAGATAGTTCGACTAACAAATGTATGCCATGCCACATTAGTGGCGTTGGGCCTTACTACTCTTGTGCTACTTGCTCAGCGAGTGGAGACAACAATTGCAAATCTTGTGATGCTGGACGATTCCTTCATCCGAATACTGGAGGTCAATGCCTTGGTACCTGCCCTGATAGCTTCTGGGGAGATTCGGCCACGAATAAATGCATGCCTTGTTACAATAATGGAGTTGGCCCTTCCTACACTTGTGCTACCTGCTCAGGAGGAGGGAACAATGATTGTAATTCCTGTGATTCAGGATACTATTTACATCCGAATATTGGAGGTAAATGCCTTGACACTTGTCCTGATGGCTTCTGGGGAGATGATTCGACTAACAAGTGTATGCCATGCCACATTAGTGGTGTTGGTCCTTACTACTCTTGTGCTACCTGCTCAGCAGGAGGGAACAATGATTGTAATTCATGTCCTGCTGGAAGCTTTCTTCATCCGAATACTGGAGGTCAATGCCTCAACCCATGCCCTGATGGCTATTGGGGCGACTCAACTGTAAATCAATGCATGCCTTGCTATAGTAGTGGATCGAGTCCATTTACTTGCAAAACATGTACAGCAGGAACAAGTAGTTCATGTAGCAGCTGCTATACATCCACTTATCTTCATAATGGAGAATGCTTAGATACTTGTCCGACGGGATTTTGGGAAGACACCTCAACCAATACATGCCAACCGTGCTACTACAGCAGCAGTGGATCAAGCCCATTTACTTGTCACACATGTAGCGGACCAGCAGACAATGAATGCGATTCTTGCTTTTCTGGAACATTTCTTTATTCTGGTCAGTGCCTCGACTCTTGTCCCGACGGTTACTGGGGAGACACTTCGACGCATACCTGCCAATCTTGCTTCAGCAGCGGAATAGGCCCTTCTTATACGTGCACCACATGCTCAGCAGGAACAGATAGTGACTGCAACTCCTGTGACACAGGATTTTTCTTACATCCGAATTCAGGAGGCAAGTGTTTAGACTCCTGTCCCCCGGGATATTGGGATGATACTTCTACAAATACATGTGAGAGTTGTTATACCAACATAACAGGTCCTTATTACACTTGCGCCACCTGTTCAGGTGGGGGAGCAAACGATAACTGCGATTCTTGTCATTCAGGAACATTTCTTCATGCTTCCCAATGCATAAGTTCCTGCCCTGATGGCTTTTGGGAAGATATTTCCACAAATAAATGCCAATTCTGCTTCAACAGCACAGCGGGTCCTGCTTTTAGTTGCGCGACATGTATCTCAGGAGAGAGTAAAGGCTGTACTAGCTGCCCTTCCGGCACCTTTCTCTATCCAAACACAAGTGGCCAATGCCTCTCCCAATGTCCAGAGGACTACTGGGGAGATACCTCAACAAACACATGCCAGGTATGCTCTAGTTCCACAGCTAACATGTCGGGTTGTGCTGGCACGGCTGAGTATAAGGTAGCTTCATTTCTTCAGGCCTCAGCGACTAGTTTTTCAGCAGCGTCAGTTGGAATGTCGGCAGCTCTTCAAGGTTCAAACACTGCATCGGGAATGTTCGTGGTAAACCTGGTCCTTTGTCTGTCTGCGATTGAATCAATCTCAAACATGAGATATCTGAATATTAATCACTCCAGCTTCGCCCTGGGTGCGTACTCAGGACTTTCAAGCGCGCTCATTCCGAATTGGATTGCGACATTCAATAAATTAGATAATGACCAATTAGTATTTCATTATGGCGCTTTTGAGAAAGAGGGCATGAGTGCACTATACCTCGATAACTATGGAGATTCTCTCACTGAGAAAATGGTGTACTGCGCTCTTTTTCTAATTATGCTTGCTGCTTCTACAGTGAAAAAAATTAACCCGACATTAAATTCGCGAATTGGTAGGTACCATGCCATAGCTTTTGGACTTTTCCTCTCGAGCGTATTCGGACAAATTCAAAGTCAATTACTTTTCGCGGTTCTGCAACTGCTGAGGACAGATCTGCTAATAAGCAAATATTCTCAGTTCAGCTATTTCATGGCGTATTTTACAACATTCGCAGTGATTGGACTCCAAATTCTCTGCTTTTTTAAGCTGAAAAGTATTTTTACTTTCAAGAGGAGACAAATAAGACTGCGCCGCGTAAATTTTGGCCGATCCGCTCAGACCAACTTAACACCTAGTCATGAGGCTCAAAGGAATGAACAAAAATTTAAAATGATCTTTGACAGCTTCAAGGAAGATAGTAAAAACAGGTTTTTCTTCTCTTTCTGGATGACGGCTTTTAACACGGTATATATTCTCCTCATTATCCTCTTGCAAAACGTGCCAGTGATTCAGTGCCTATCAATCGTCGTTTTAACTTTAGCATTTACGATGTTTTCCGCAATACTACAACCCATGAAAACAAAATCCACGGCATTCTTATACTTCTTCAACTTTGGATGTATACTCTTTATTGCCATACTCAATCTAGCGCTTGCGATTAGAGACGTGTTGAACTCATATACTTCGGATAATGATGATTTCGGAAAGGCGATATATTATTCGATAATGGTGAATACAGGTGTGAATCTTATTTTCGGATTGGGTGGAACAGTGCTTCAGATTTACTCATTTCTAATGAGGTGGAGGCATCGATGTAAAACTTCGAAAAGAAAATCTAATGCTACAAGAAGAAAGAGAGTGCAGAGCCCAATAGTGGAATTAAAAGAAAAAACCATGCTAACTAAACAAAAGAACTCGAAGGTGACCATATCAAGCATTTTTCCATCTCAAAAGAAAGTAAAAGTGGTAAAAAAGAAGATAGCGAGGAAAGATGATCTGTTAACTAGAAGGATTAACAAATTCATGCTTCAAACACGAGAAGCAAAATACATTCAGTCCCCACAGATCAAGGTTAGCGATAGGTACAACAGAAATAGTCAAACACCTGCTAAAGTCACTCAACGAACCAATTTTAACTTCATTCAAGAATGTTAAACAGAACTCAAAAAAATGAATCACCGACTCGAAAGATTTGTCATTAAAATCAATTTAGATAAGTCCAATGGTTTTTGTAACAATGAATTTTTGAGTTTCAGGTAATACAATATCGGTAGAATTAAATGTGAGTCTGAGTTTTTAATAGTGATTGCTTAAATAAGCATGCAAGCACGGGGATTGCCAGAGAGTTTCCAAATTTCATAAAATTGATCATTTACTTGCAAATAATTTGTAATAGAACCGCGAATTCATGAGAGAATAGCTAAACTATGAGTCTCGAAAACATCAACAGTGAGAAAAATGACCAAGTTTGGATCCAAAATCCTTGATTTCTCTTGGATTTGATAAGAAATAACTCCCGAAATATTCAACAGGATATTATTCTGTCTTACACAATCCTTCACTTGGAGAATATCCTCACTAGATTGGTTTTTTTATGCGACAATTCATACATGTAACGCATTATATAAATTCTTCATCCTCGACGTCTATAATCCGGCACAATTAAAGTACTTGAGGGGAAGTCTGAGTATTCAGACTCAAGAATGGTCGGGATTCTTCTGCCATTGCCTCTTCTTTCTCATGCTCTTCTTTTGTCCTCTCGAAATCTGTTTTATACCATCCCACAATATATATCATGAGAGGAACTGCAATCGCAGACAAAAGCCAAAATCCTTGATTTCCGACAACTATTAAGAAATGTAAATCTTAAGAATAATCGTATTTGATATACAGCTCGAGATCGTGAATTCAGACATCACAAAAGCAAAAAACTGAGCCAAGATAAAGGCATTGGTAACTGCGGTACTTTCAGGAAGCGGGAAGCTCGTTTCGATTAAAGAAGCTATTCCAAACGGTGTAAATCCGAAGTATCCCATACCTTTTTCAAACAGAATTAGGCACTCAAAAATATTGTTAGATAAAACGTACCGATGAACAAGCACAAGATTATCACCATCCAATAGGTTGCTTCTGCCCTTGCTATCGCTGATCCAACCTATCAAAATATCGCTGTGAGCACCAAAGGCTGTTTGTACCAATCCAATCAACCCAATCGTGAGTAGGACTCTCAAAACAATATCATAATTCGCGGATTTCTTTCCTTCGAGATATATTGTTCCGATGAATGATCCAACGACTCCAGTGCACATGTATGCCATACCAATATAAGCAAATTCAATCTGTTTGAAATCAAATAACTCATTAGAGAAGTCAAAAGCAAATAATTACGTTGGAGAAGCCTCGCGAAGAGTAGAGATAAGATGTAACAACAGTGAGTGTAAACTGCAGCCCAATCGCTTTGTGTTTAATTCAGTGAGAAGATTGTAATTCAGAACTTTTACCAAATCCAATAGAAAGCATATTAATCACATATTTGCGATTGGAGAACAAACGCGTCATGGTCTCTACAAGTGATGCTGTTTTTACCTCCGTTTTTATCAGCTATATCCGTAAAAGAATAATAAATTCCCAGAGTTAGAAGTGATGATGATTACAGCTCCAACGTTCGGTGGATTTTTTGGCTTATTCCGAATAGAGAGGACAATTACTGCTGTCGCAATTGCCATAATGATCATATGAGAGAGATACATTGTGGGAAACGCGACCTATTGATAAATAAGCAGTTAATTGGCAAGTTTCTGAGATATTCTTTACTTCAATTGAATAAGAAGCCATAAATAAGCATGGTGTGATGTATCCAACTATCCAGCCAAACTGAATTCCATAATAACCGATTAAGAGTGCCCAAAAACGTTCATGAGGTGGAAACCATCTCTCAGCAATGACTGAACACGATTAAATAAATAATATACTGAGCTTCACTTGCTGAAAATCTGTTACCTGCGGGTGATTGTTTCATACAAGCGTAGGAAAACCCGACACAACACTGTCCAATCAACGCAATTGTGTAGTCGTTCCCAGCATACCATTTTAAAAAACCGCCAAGTGTATTCATCGAAGTTGCAATAATTATACAATGAGCAAAATAGTCTGGTAAGAAACTTGAAAACTAGGATTAATATCTTTTAGAGACGCAATGCATAGGTTATGGTATACCACATAGCAAAATGCAATGAAAAAGTAAGCGATGACATTGCTGAATTGGAGATAAGCTTCGTTTCCAATGTTATAATATGTTTCTGCCTCCGTAATGATAAGTGAGACAGCCGAGTTGGCCAAGGCATTTGAGAAACTGTATATATATTTGAAAAATTAACCAGCGGAATCAAAGAAATTCTGTACGCAAAGAGTAAAAAGCCCAACAGAATGAACCATCTTCTTTTTTCTGGCTTGATATCCACTACTTTGATAATTAAAGTCAATTTCGATTCACTTTTTCAAGATTACTGTTCACGTGGCTTCTTGGTGTAGGACTGAGCTTTTCAGGAGCGGCCATCGTGGTTTTTTGTTTTGTTGGTATTTATTTAGCAAAATCTTTTACTTGAGCATACGAATAACGAGTTTATTAACGCATTTTAACACTAAGTTGCTTTGTTGCGTTATGAGGAAATTTGAGTCGTTAATGATTAAGTCATAGTATCTCAGCCACACAAAACAGCTATTCATACTCCAAATCTCACTTCGAACCTTTTCGATTTATATAGTAAAAACAAGGCTATTAATGAGAGAGGAGCGTCACAATGATTTCAAACGAATTTTGATTGAAGAAATGGATCAGTTTCATTATCAAGAACCTGGTAATTGTAAACTGTCTATGAAATATGTAACGATATCAGAGATTTTATAAAGCTTGTCATTAAACAAATGACTAAGTCAAGAAAGGATAGAGAATAAAACATCTTAAAGGGAGTGCTTTGTTAAAGCACTTGTTGAGGTGTCTGAGGGTTTGGGTTCATGAGTAATTGTTCTTCCTCTACCATTTCCTCTACTTTGGCATGTTCTTCCTTCGTCCTCTCATAATCTGTCTTGTACCATCCAAGCACATATATCGTGGCAGGCAATGAACACAGTGTTAAAAACCAAAAACTCCCCTTTCCAATAACTAGTTATCAAATTCAGAGTAAGTACACGATGTTGATGATTGCTCTTAATTACAGTCCGCTATCGCCAAGTCATTCATTATAATTGAAAAGACTTGAGCTGTGAAAAAAGCATTACCAACTGAGACGCTCTCAGGCAATGGGAAGGTTGCTTCAATCAAGGATTCAAACGCAAATGGCAAGATTGCTATGAATCCCAAGCCTTGTTGTTAAAGTATGAATTAAAGAAGGAAATTGCCGGCAAGTTACCTAGACATATATTCAAGAGGATCACAAGCCAGAATGGGAGGAGTGTCGACCCTGATCCTATTGCTGATCCCAACTAATTTATTTTAGTTTCAAAAAGATAAGGATAAACTCTTTTACAAATCCAATAATGCCGATGGTGATGTAAACTTTCAAAACGGCATCATAATTTGCAGACTTCCTTGCTTCAAGGTAGGCTGTTCCAATAAATGCTCCAACAATTCCAGTCCCAAGGAACGCGAGCCCGAGGTATTCAAATTGCAGCTGTTTGAAAATTTTAGTCTAGGTTAGGTATCTTGTTGTGAAATTTACTTTCGAGTATTTGTAGTCATCGTAGACATAAGAGGTAACTGCAGTAATCGTAAAGGACGCTCCAATGGCTTTACACTTATTTAAGCAAGTGACGAAGATTCAGAGGGTTACCAAATCCAATGCAAAGCATGTTAAGCATATATCTGCGATTAGGTAGCAACTTTTGCATGGTTTCCAGTAGTGACGCTGTTTTATGGTCCGTTTTTAAGAGCTATTCATGCAAAAGAACCGTGATTCCTTAGAGTTTAAATGCGAGAATTATCTTACCGCTCCGACGTTCGGAGGGTTAACAGGTTTGCTTCTCACTGAGAATGCAAGCACTACTGTCGGAATTGCCAGTATGATCATTTGATGTAAATACATTTTCGAAAATGCAGTCTGGTTGTATTGAGTTAGTTGATGAGTTGATCAAGTGCTGTTACGTCAAGAGAATAGGTAGCCATATAATAAGCAGGCGAGATGTATCCAAAGAGCCATCCAGCGTAAGCTGCGTATGTACCGACTACGAGTGCCCAAAAGCGTTCATGGGCTCCGAACCACCGTTCAGCGATCACTGTAGCAGCAGGCTCAATAAAAAAACCCAAACAATGTAAATTTATTACCTGGAGGGACTTGCAGCTGACCAGCGAGAGCAAATCCACAGCAGCATTGTCCAATTATCGCCAGTGTGTAGTTGCTTCCAGCATACCACTTTAAAAATCCGCCAAGTGTATTCATCGATGTTGCGATCATCAAACATGGGGCCAAATGATCGGACATGTAATTTGAAAACTAACAATTGAAAGTGAGAAAAACATCGTGTAGTTAAAAACCTTACGAAATAACTGAAAGCAATATAGAAATACGCATAAACATTGGTAAATTCGATATAAGCTTGATTTCCAATGTCATAATACTGTTTTGTTTCATTGATAATCAGCGACACAGTGACACATGGCATAAGGTTTGCAAAGCTGCAAATTATTGCACAATTAATCCAATTTCTCGAAATTCCTTTACGCAAAGAGGGAAAATCCTATGAGTATGAACCATCTTCTTGGTTCTGGTTGGATATTTGAAACTATGATATGTTTAATGAGGCTCCGTTCAGCAAGAAGTAATCAAAATTACGAGAGACATGATTCTTCCTTGAGCTGGAAGGTTTGTTTTGTTCATCAACCTGCCCTTCAGTCATGTTTAGTTGGAATATCTCAAACGATAACAAATTATAGTTCTTAGAAACGATTAGCCCGAAAACGATTTAATTGGGTGGAGTGCTATAAAAATTAATTTGAATTTCTTGCAGACAGAAGTATTGGCATCATGATACTTTGAATTCAAAGAAGAAATTGATATAGGGAGGTCATTTATCCTAGTCTCTCTCATTTATCAACGAAGCTGACTGACTTCTCTTTGGTAAGGACAGAAATCATATCAATTACGTGAATTATTGAAAACTTTTATGTTATAACACTCACTCGAACCTCGGTTTGGATAAATACTAATCACTATTCTAACTATATTACTTTGAAATTGAATGAGATTTCTCTGTTGAGAGTTATTGATTTTATCGGAAAGAAATCGACATTTGTTCTAAGATCTCATAAGTGATGGTTAGCTAATGTAAAAATATTGAAATACCCACTGACCAGAAGACAATTCTAATAAGACACGAAGCAAATTGATGAAACATTGCCTAGGAAGTTTTATTGAGGGCATTAAAATTTTCATAGATACCGCAATCTCTCCTTTCAAATAACGTTTTTCCTGAACCAAAATCAAAGACTTTCACAGTGCTACTGGAAGCAGTCGCTAGTAATTTTCCATCGTGGCTCCAATTGACATGAAAAGTGTGAACTATCAATTCAAAGCTTCATCACCGGTGCTCAAAAACAAATTACGTTTTTCGTTGCCTGTAAATGAGCGAGCGACTTTCTTGGTTCTTATGTCATAAAGCTTGACGTATCTCTGATTTGTTACTGCCAGCAAATTTCCTTCGATATGCCAATCAAACGCCTCAACATCTATGTGAAAATGAGAATTGCTTACTCAAGGATTTACCCGAGTCTTTAGAGTCTACTTGTATTGATTCTTGAGATAAAAATTTCCGAGTTTCGCAATCAAAGAAATTGAAATTCATGGCTTTACAATGCATTGCAACGACTCCACTTCCGGGCTGAGGGTTCCATTCACATTTTGAAATCGAGCTTTCTGATATTAAAGACCTTATTTAAGCCTGTCGCATTCAAAATTGATTTTTTACCCAATCTTTTTAGCGCCCAGGAAAGCACGAATTCATCTTGACAAAAATCAATGAGATGGAAAACTCCCACGCTATCAAACGCAGCTAGAAATGTCCCTTCAGCATTCATGCTGATATCCTTTAAGCAAACTTATTTTTCATAAGATATCATATTCTTTCTGCAGGTAATAAGGGGCATACTCTCATCATCTGCTCTCCATTTCGACTTTGATTTCTTTATAATTTCAAGACGAGAATAATCCAGCACGTTGTATGCATACCTTCCACAATTCTCTGTCGGAATCACAGCGCATTGCAGATTTTCATTGAAGATGACTTTTTTAAATCCGTGGTCTTTTGATGAAATTGAAGGTAATTAATGCAGCAAAGAGAAAAAGTATACTCTTCTCTCTACTTCCAGACGAATAGACTTGGCGGAAAGTTTTTGTATGTTCATAGACATTAATCCATGTATCAAAGGAAGAATAGAGTAGCACGAACGTGTAATCAGAACCAGGAGCCTGAGCGACAACTTTCGGAGTTGGTCCTTGCTCTATGGCATCAAATTGTATCATGAATGTGCTGTCTTGATTGATACTTTACGCTGTAAATCGTCTCGCAGACCTTGTCCGAGCGGATTATAGAGCTCGTCGCTGTCAAAGTCGTAGAGCATAAGAGAGTCGAAATATGAGCACCATGCAAAACTGCGTCCGCTTAATTCCGTACTGGAGTTAGAAAAGATTCCTCCCATTAATTATTCGCATTGTAAATTTATTTCATGCAAAATTTCGAACTTTCGATGTTGTTTATAAACACAAAAAAAGGCGATCAAAGTGAAAAGAATCAGGTGCTACCTTTCGAAAACTATTGGTGGTGTTAACCCAATATTTTGTTGTTTTGAAAGCCTTAATTAATGGGATCAATGCTACAGGATACCTTTTTCTCTGCTTAGCCATGACGATCATTACTATGGATGAATATCAATAATTTATTATGAGTGCCATGTATAGAGATAACCCATTTTAACATTAAAAGCATCTTAGCGGCGTTTTACATCAATACGAATCGGTTCTTTGGGCTCATACACAAATCCGAACTTGAACTTCAGCACGTAGTCATCAGGAATGCTAAAATCATAGTTAGTTAGGAACGTGCTCAGAACTATTTTCGTCTCAATCAGACTTAGATGCTGCCCGATGCAGTTCCTTGGTCCTGCTGAAAATGGCGTAAATATGAATGGGTTCTTAGTCACGTTAACCTCATAATCTTGATGTCCTTCTACCCATCGATATAGATTGAATGTCTGAGGATCCTTGTAATATTTATCATTTAAATTATTCGGCATGAATATGCAATTGATCTCCCCGCCTTTTCGAATATGCAAGTCTTTCAGATAATGCTCTTCTAGTGCTTCTCTGGGGAATACACCGGTCGCAGGCGTCGCCATTCTCAGTGTTTCTTTTAGTAAAGCATGCAGGATCGTCGACTTGTGCAGCATATCCCCAGAAACGTTCTCACCAGCATCAGCGATCAACTTTGCTTCCTGAAGGATCCGGTCCTGAGTTTGAGAATCTTGCTGCTTGAAATAATAGGTTGCCATCAGAAGCAAATGTCCTGTTGTGTCCATTCCTGCGAGGTAAAACGTGGAAAATTCATGCACAATTTCCTCATCAGTCAACTCAGCTTCAGTTCCTTTTGATTGCCTTTGGTACTCGAAGAGAGCATTAAGTAAATTCTTTGGCAAAGACGATTGGGTCTGCTGGTCAAAGGCTTCTTCGTAGCGCTTTCTGCAATCTTGAACTACCTTTAAGCAGAATTTCTCGAAATTCGAAGAGTATTTGAAAAGATCTCGATTCCGCTTGAAAAGTCTAAGCCTAATCGCATTCATTCCGAATAGCGTGTTCTCTATAGAGCGAGCGTTCGCTGTCAGCAAATCTCCAAGCTTGGCTAGGTAATCCGAGGGGTTCTGGCCTTCTATATTGAGGGTATCCAAGTTCGCGTCGAAAAAAATCCGAAACACTAATTCGCCTGTGATTCGCTGGTAGAGGGTCAACATGTCAACTTTTTCGTTTATAGGAGCTTTGAGTTCACGCTGGAAGATTTTGAGACTCGTTTGGTAAATTGCTGGCATCTGTGCTTCAAGGAAATCATAGCGGAGAACATCTGAGATGATTTTCCGATGTCTTTTCCAGACGTCATGGTGGCTGAGAAGTAGGCCTTTTCCTAGGACTGCTGAGAATGGACCGAAGAGTTTCTCAGCTTTGACGTATCGGTGTTGGTTAGTTAAAAACTCTTTTATTAAGTCTGGATCGATGAGCATAATCCGTGCGGAAGTGCCGAAGTGTGAAGCTACATAGCGTAGATTTGGATTCTTTTTGATTTGTTCTTTCATCCAGGCTTGTGGGTCCCCTTTACGAGAATTTTCAATGAATTGTTTCAGGATACCCAGAGGAAAGCTGAAGTAGATGACTGAATCAGGGCTTTTGAGAGAATTAAGATAGAGACGAAGCCGGATATATTTCTGTATGAGATGTATGAAGAGCAAAAGGGTAAACACAAGTACCACTTTGCCCATTATAATCAAATGACTTAATTCTACTTTAAGTGACATTTTCTCGTGTTATTGTTGAATGATTACTTAGTACAGCTGGATCTTTCATAAATGAGATGTGCTACTGTATTAGAAAGAATTTTCGGAAATTTATGAATTAAATTCTGTTGCTGGATACTGTTTTAGTCGAAATTATTCTTCATTTTCAGTAGTTCAGTGTAGTTAGGTGACTGCAAGAGAGTAAACGAGCTCAAAAGTTACCAGATCTCGTTTACAATTATTATCAGAAGGCAAATCAACGGTGAAGAAAGGGAAGTGAAAAAAAATGAGAAGATGCAGTTGGTGAAAAAATGAGGTGATATTGAATGGAATATTAAATAACTGTTAGATTTGGATGGCATGAAACTGGTACCCTTCATTTCGCAATTGAAGGAAAAATAAAACTATTCAGAGAGAGAAAAAAAAAGTAAATCAATATTTTCAAGTATCTTCTACTGAATCGATTAAATCTGAATTGATATGTTAGGATGTTATGATTTAGGAATCACAGGTAGAAGAATTAGAGAAAAAGCCATTTGATTGCTATCGAGGGGATATTCTCTTAGTAGATATAGAAGAGCATAGGCCAAGCGCAGAATAGATTTTAACGCGATTTTGTGTTCTTTAGGATTAGAGTTAGCAGCCATTGATGGGGGGGGGGGATCGGATTGAATTAAATAATGATAGATACCTTAAATATGGCTTTTTGAAGAGTTTGTAAATCTCTGACTCGTATGCGAACTGTAATTATCCATTCTAGCGGAGTAAAATTTCAGCCGAAAAACAAAAAAGGAATTTGTATTGAAAATTCTCAAAAAACTTGCATGAAGAGTGCAAGTATTCTGATAGCGCTACATAGTTAATTGAGCTCCATAGTATTTTATCTGCAAACTGGACTTATTCAATGGAGAGATTGTGGTTTACGAGATTTCAAATTATTTGAAAAAATGATGGGGTTGGGTTAGATGAGTGTCGACGCATATTATTTTATAACAAGGCGCGTTTTTTAGTTGGCATTGCCAATCAACAACAAAATGAAGTATCCTATACAAGCAATGAAACCGTTTAGCTCGGTTGTTTATAGGTTAATTATATGTATGGATTAAGTTTTATTCTAACCTTCTGAAATTAAAAGGCTCATAGTTCATTACCTCGCTGATTAGATCTGAAACATGCAAACGAGCTCGCGGAATTCGCCTGAGGAAGTCTCAGCCTTCAGCTATCAATTAAATCCGATTCTTCGAATTCAATTCACTAATGATTCAGTAATGATTCAGCCTTATTCAGTAATTTATATATTAATTCAAATCTCAAATTGGAGAGAATTATAATGAAGGCAGCATTTAAAGCATCACTATGCTACATAAATTATAAAACATCGCTCCATTTTCTTCTGCTGAGAATTGAAGTCCACGCCTCTGCTATTACATGTCACTACAGCAGCTATTATTTTGCGAGTTGAAGAAGCCTTGTTGTTGCTGCTCCCAGTACTCTCTCTCCTGTTCTTTCTTCTTCTCGATCTCTTGTCTTTCGACGTTTTCAGGCTCTTGCCTTTCTGCATTTTCTTTTGCGACGGTTGATGCGTTATTTCCCATGGTGTCTCTGTTTGCTTGATTTTCTTAATTATAGAATTATACAATGAACTCCTTATAAGAATATAAGATCTACTGCTACTGGTAGTAGTTCGGTTCTATTACCTCTCAGAACCCTCCGAAAGAATGATCCTTAACACAGTAAAACTGAAATTATTGGTATTTAAAGCATTTTTCGAACATGCTTACTGGATTGGTGAGTAATTGGAGGATGAGGCGTCACCTCGATACACTTATTTCCACGAAAAGCGTGAGAAAGAATATGCTAAACAAGAGATAGAAAGTGATGTTCAGATAAGGAAGCTGAGAGTTAGTGATGCTTGAGCAACGGTAACAACATTAAATATTTTTAAGCAACAAATAAGGCAGCCATTACCATCTCTCTATTGTTAATGATACAAGCTGAGCGTATTGGAGAACTGAAGGAAGCTCTTTTTTGAGTTTATTCTTTATCAGGAAGAGAGGGTTACTGATTTCATTATATTGGACAGAATCGAAAATTTCTAATCTCATTTTCGTTTAATTGGAAGCTTGCACTTTTGAAAAGGCAACCAGCAAGAGAAAATTTATCTTTTCATTATTGAATTTCTACTGCTCAAATGTGGTTATTGAATTAAGATAAACTTTTCAAATCCTCAGACTTGCCTAAGCATAAATTTAATACTTATGCATCTTCCAAAGCAACCGCAGTCAAAAGAAGAGAAAAAAAAAAACAAGGCAAACTATTGGTAATTATAAACGGGGAAAAAAATCCCAGAAAAATATAAAAGTTAATGGTCAGTCTTCCGGCTTGAGTCAAGAAGCTTCTCCAATCCATCTTTAAAGTCTTCCTCAACCTTTCCACCCATTACCGCTTCTCTCCAGCTTCCTTTTCTTTCTAGACTCGGAATAAGCGTGCGTTTAGTACTTTCATCTTCCTCTTGAATCGGAACGATGGACTTTGAGTAGATTATTTTTTTCCTCTCAATGGTACTTAAAAGAGCACTTTTTTGCAACATATTCCTCCTCAATTTGCGGAGATTTGGTATCTGATTCCCTGCTCCTTGGCCTTGAACCATATCAGCAGTTACAGTCGGACTATCAGTGTAGATATTAAGCATTTTATCGATTTGAAGAAATTTGCCATGGCTTTGACTCATATCTTGAGGAAAGCTGTTTATCTTCTTCAAACTGATCATCGGAGCGAGAGGCAAGGAATTATTATTGGGCAAACTATCTAAAGAGAGTTTCCTACGAACACCTCTCATCCTAAAATCTCTTGTTTTTGAGGGTGTGAGACCCGATTCAAAAACACTTTTATTCGTAATATTTTCTTGCGTTTCCTTATCTACAGAGACATTAAGTGACCGATGTCCAGCTGCCACTGTAGTTCTTTGTCGCTTTCCATAGGGGCTCTGCAGAAGTTCTTCTCTTTGAAATAAGGCGCTGACTCTAAGCTGAGGCTTTATTGGATCCAGCTGGCTCGCTTTATGAGGCTCCGGTGATGATGATGAGTTCGGTTGTCCCAAATCATGAGAATAGCAGAACACTTCATCAACTAATCTAACAATTTCAGAGTTCAGACTTCCTTTTCTTCTTTCGAAATACCCGTTCGTCTGAGAATCCCAGGTGGCTGGTGAAATGGCTTTGCTGCGTTTTTTTAGAGGAGAACTACCATCGAAAAGAACTTTTCCAAAAGGTTCTTGGTGTTGCGAATTTTTCAAGCCTGCCGTTGAGCTTTTGTCTAGTATTTGTGCTACTTTAGAAGGAACAGCAGACAACACTCGATGATGAGGTGCTATATAATGAGCAGTGCCCCGGGAAGACGGTTTCTGTGGACTGAGACTGAGTAATTTAGAAATCGTTGGGTTGCTCGCTGTCAGATTATGGCGTTCTCCGTTGGGATTTCGTGTAAACTCAGTGCCTATTGCCAAGTTTTGTCCAAGGAATTTCATCGTTTACAGAAAGAAATGCGGTTGAAGGGACAAGATGCGGGAAAACGTCACTAAGCAATTCCAAATTTTAATTGTTATAATTAATTTTTCTGCATCAAGTATAAGTCTTGAGTCGTTCGTTTAGTTATCTTAAAAAAATATATAAAATCTGGAATGCTTAAATGTTCGTATGCATAACATATTTGGTTGTATTCAAGATTTAAAATAAATTTTATCGCTTGAATTCCTGCTTCTTGCTCGATGACGAATTATAATTATTAAGAAATCTCTTCGGTGTTCTTTTTATAATAATATCAGAAACAGTCCTCGACTATGAAGATGCTCCAAATACCGCTAATCATACTGACTTCAGCGACCCTCATGATAAGAAAACGACGATTTTGGGTATTTACCAAGCTCAAAAGAGGTTTTGAGGCGTGATTTGTATCACAAAAATACTAAATCAAAGTCAATTACATAACTCGAGTACTGCCAACGTCTCGAATGGGTAGGTCAGACTTGAAAATATCAAATCTTAGAAGCTGCATAGAGGAAAGCATCTTCCAACTGAGTTGTTAAAAAAAAAAGTTAAGAGGTTGCGAGATTCGTATCAGGAAAAGATATAAACTTTATTGCATCAAAATTGAGCGGCTCAAACAAATTATGAGATTTATTGATTTTCTTATTTAAAAATTACGTTTTGCTGATAATTTAAAATGTTTCTCAGAAAATTGGGTATATAAACTTTTAAGCCATCCTTTTGTGATAATAGTTGTCTGAGAATCTAATTGAAGAACCTGTAACTTCTGCTTTTGTGCCTCTAGACTGCCCTGAGAAGCGACGACTTCTGTGTATACATGACTTAGAATATATTGCCACAAAGCCACGATTATTCGGGATAATTTTGATGGAGTGGCTTAATCTGTAGTTCAACAGTTTGATCCATGAAATGAACGTGAACTACCTGAGGAGAGGACTAAAACAACTGACTAAGAACTCCTTGATTTCTAAATTTGCGAAAAAGCTTTAATTTATCACATCAGAACATCAAAAGTGAGTATTAAGCGCGCGAGATTACTTTTTCTCCTATCTGTCAGCTTCTGCAAAACCTCCTTATATTAGAGCCTCAACCAACAGGTAGTCTATTTGATGTGTGCGAGTGATAATTGAATCACCGTTTGGATCTCTTTTGCATGATTACCTTCCTCTAACACCAAACCAATCCAATATGAGGCGCATACTGTATTCTTTCCTCTTTGTCACAACCCAGTGCGAAAAAGCTTTCATATCTTATCAGATCGACTACATATCTCAATATATTTTACTGTCAACGGCAATTGATTAGTTTGCGTTATATAATTTTGGAAATCTGATCTCTCTTTTCGTCATGAATTCAGGCAAAAAGCTTAGCCAGCTTGCTCTCTCTCCAAAGATAAAGTCCTTATACCGAGACGTGAAACACGTGTTTCAAGCAGAATACTACCAAATCTATGAAGCTGTCGCAGTTAGTACGAATCTTCTCCACTCCATTCGAATTCTCGACACTGATTCTGAGCTCTACAAGCAAAACCCAAGTCTAGCAGCAACGCTCTTCATCCAAGAACTGCTTCGTCTGGTCTCAATCCACCCAGATAGCGTTGTCATTGAGCATTTTGAAATAAACGACAAAAATATAGCTTATGTCACTCAAAATTCAATTCCTTTGAGCAAAAAGCACGAGTTTATGGGGATTAACATCGAAAAAATGATCCGAGGTGTGGCTGCTGACGCCAGCTTCCTACTCAATAACTTGAAACTGGCAGAATCCATCTCGATCGAACTCGACAACATATACAGCATCAAAAGCAGCCAAGAGTACTTCCTAGGCGATTGGGCAAGAAGTTTGAAGAAGAAAGAGAAGCCTACTAAGCAATTCAACCTGAACATGGTGCGTCCTGGACCTGAAGAAATCGATGAGGTGTATGTCCTTGGACTAAAGGTTCTTGAGCTCAATGGGATTAGCAAGGAGAACCTGGAGCCAATGTCTTGTATCAAGATAGTTCAAATGCATAACGCTGCGGTGAACGCAGTGATCGAGGACCTTAAACAGCCCGAGCCAATAAAAAAAATGTTGAAAAAAATGCTTAATAAAGACCCAAGTACTCGTCTGAAGCTTCACCACGTCGCTGAGGAGCTTGATAACTTAAAGGAAGAAGAGATCAAGCCTTCCAAGCATGAATTGGGGAAAATGATTAAATCAAACGATCATCTGAAATCAAATGATATGATCCCTTCAAAAGAAAGCACTGGAAATCACATGAGTAAAGAGATTAAATTCAAATCTATGAAATCACCAAAAGAATCTATGTTCTCGTTAATGGCAGATAAAAAAGAAATCCAAGTCGTTAACAGGTTCGCTAAGCAAGCGGGAGGCTGGTTATGCTCGGGGAAGATCGACGCAATTACCTTTAGGTGCTCGAAGGACATTGAACTTCTCGGTGTTGGGATCTACATACCGAAATCCAGCAATAATCTCAGTGGCACAGTGAAAGTCATAAAGGGAGAAAATCTCAATGGGGAACTACTCGCAAGCAGAGAGGTGACGTTGACTGAGAACATGATTGAAGCTCAAGATAAAATTTATGGTGTGATGTTTGATAAGAATATTGCAGTGAAAGCGGGAACGCTGATTTCGATCTCATCTCAATTGCAAAAGGGCCCTTCGTTTAATGGTGTGGGTGGAATGATGACTGTAATGGGAGATGATGGTGAAGTAGTCTTTACATTTTTGAAGAATCCTGGAAGTACGAATGGTACTGACGTCTCGAATGGTCAGATACCTGAAATTTATTATTCTACATAAGTAGTGCAGAAGTATTAGTTAGAAGGCTGCAGCTTCGACATTTTGTTCATGTTTTGAATTAAATGCTAATGTGTTGATGAAAATGGAAAGGAAAAAACCGAGATTTTGTAGTAGTTCGCATGAGCGCTTTGTTGCTAGGTTGCTGGAAACTTATTTTGTCGGAGTATTTATAATAATGATGCAATCCTTTTTGATCTTCATAATACCTGATTTGATATTATGAATTGCACTGGGATTTTTCTCAACGTTTTGTCATGTGATAATTTGAGAGTCAGAAATTATCGTGCAGTTTAAATAAAATAATGCAGAAGAAGCGAACGAACGTCGTATTCCATACTTCCAAGAGCATACAAAACGTTATTGATGACATTCAAAAGAAAGTAGCATTGACAATTTCTCTCATTTTTATTCATGATTCCGCATTGAAAGGAAATGAGGAAGAAGACAGCGGTAGTAATCAAACATGCGACTCGATTCGAAAGAAAAAATGTTTCGTCTCTTTTTACAGCAGGTATTTGCGTCTATTGCTTCCAGGCGTGCTTACAAGTTCCTCGTAGACCCTGACGTGGTTATGACACCAATCCTTCGCCTTGACTCCTGGAAGGAGAGAGAAAGAGCGAATAATGCTTCTCCGGTCGATTCATTTTGGAGTGACGTTGCTAAGGACGTTCTTTCCCCTTTTGGATTCACAAATACTACGGTCTTACGAACGCAATACATGCAGGAGACCAATACAATGAGTAGTTCAGCTCTTAATAAAAGTAACACAATATTGCTCACAAGATCTGACTACTGTACAAGAACCAAACACCAAGACTCTGCCCGAAAAACAGGTGAAGTTTCTAGCTAGTGAACTGAAAAGAGTGAAACCAGAAGCGCCTATATGGTCCAATGAGAGCAGTGAACATCTGTTTAATGAAAAATGCTCGGAGTTCTCCGGTAAGCGGATTTTGGATTTTTCAGTGGCAAGCACCAAAAAAGACTTTGAAAAGAAGCGCAGAGCAAGTTTTAGCGGATTTGTAAACTTGCCGAGTGACTTTTTGGAGTACCCTCCTGTTTCAGACAAAGATAAAGGCCGAAATATTCAACCTCTCAGAACAGAGGAGACCAGTAAGCAGATCTCCATGCCACGATTTAGTTCTAAGCAAAAATCGAAACCAACAGTTCTTCAGAGTTCTACACCAAAGCTTTATGCAAGGCGAAAGAGCTGTGAATGCAGCGAATGTGGAGGAGTCGCTCGGCTTGAAAAAATGACCGGTGATATTGTGGTGAGTGTTATTCGTCCTCGTCCTCAACCCGTAAATGAACTGCCCATTCTAACCGAATTGCAACCAGTATCTAAAACGCAAACCTCAAAAAGGCGCAGAAGTATGATGGGCCAACTAACTTTTTTAAAAACCGGACTCAGTAGATCTAATAACCTTCGTTTAAAAAGCGAAGGGTCCACAAGCAAGCAAATGAACTTAGAAAGCTATGATTTAGACTGCAAGTTGCTCAATGAAGAATCAAAGGCAGCTTGGAAAAGTGTTAATTTAACACACACCATCCTAGAGGCCGAGGCCAGCCCACTGCTACCTAAAAAACCAAAGAACATTAATACAGATTCACATGTTTCAAAGGAAAGGCGAAGTTCACGGAACATTTCTATTCCTGAGACAAGAGATAGCATTTTAAAATCTCCGCCAAATGGTTATAAGGCTGTTGTTCCTGAGAGTGTGGGAAGTAAGCTCGTTCTCAAATATAATTTAAACGAAAACTCATTGAAAACGGACTCGCTGTTCCAAGCAGAATTGTACGATCGACGAGAACGGCGTATTAATGCCAGCAATCCATATCTTAGCTCTAAAGCCCAGCACCACGATAATCCTGTAAAAAAGAACCTTGTTGAATGTATTTATATCGATGATATACCCTCTGGGTGGAGAAACAGAAGAAGAACGATGGCAGAGATTAATTCGCAGAAAAATGAGAAAGTTTTTCGGTCTAAAGTCATTGAAAATAAGAGCCTTCTCTCAGCAAATTATCTCAGTCATATTGACCAGATAAATACAACACTTGCAGAATTCAGTGCCGAAGACCAGAAGCTCCAGTCTATCCTTGGTCTTATGAATCCTCGAGTGCAATGGATTAAAGAAGCGGACGCAAGAAAAGAGTCCCAAGCGGAAAATGAAAACTTATTGCAAATAAACATCAAAACTGAAAACAAAAACACTGCGGAGTCGACTAAAGCGCTCGATTCAACAGATTTTTTAAAATTGCCAAGAGTTGTAAAACCACAGAACAATTCAATTAGTTTGGTTTCGATGGGAAATGTGAAAAATAGAAATTTTGCTGAGAAAGATCTTTGTTATACAGCGCAGTCCGATAGTCTCCTCGGTCCGGAATCATTTAACTTTCCAAAGGATATATCTGATGTAAAGAAATCCTCCGCATATGATCCCTTGATTCGGAAATTTTCATTAAATGCAATAGAAAGCATGGGATCAAATAGATTGTCTGGGGAGGTGTCTAGTAGCCACTCAAAATTGAAACAAGAAAGTCCTATGAACAAAATTATGAAGGATCTAAAACAAGTTCTCATGAAAAATGGAAGAGAGAACTATTTAAGCAAGAACACACGGAGTAACAGTTTAGGAAGTAATAAACTATTTCTGTTTCCATAAAACTATACACGGTTTTTTTTGTTTTTGTTAAGATGAGCTATATTTGCTTTATGAATTTTTTTTTGTTTTTGTATTCATTATTCATTGATTGCAGAATTGCAGAATTACTTCACCCTTTTGATATTCAAAAAAAATATATAGGCTTGAATTAGAGCTTGATAATCAAACGTGGTCAAAAATGATGTTTAGAGCTGGAACAAGCCCTCAAGCTTGGAGTACACGCTTTCAAGGATCGGGTTTCCATGAATCCGTTTTGGATAGTGAAAAATGGCAGTGTAAAATAAGGAATTGAGGTCCAAAGCATGAAGCTAGAATTTCATTGGAAAGGAAGATGCACAATCCTCGAAAAACTTTGGAATTGGAATCTTCAATGATGACTCCACTAATATAAGCTCACACGTCTCTAGCATGCATATCTTCATCCCTTTGGCTTGCTTTGCCGTTATCATCGTTATGTTGTTCCTCACAATTGAGGATGGGTTATCAAGTAAAGAGGGAATTTCTTTCTTCCGGTGGAGGAATTTACTTCTAAAAAAAAACAGTTTCATAATCCTCCAGTTTATAGGAAGTTTCAACTGAGAGTTTGAAATCTACGAATCGCACCAAGCACAAAGCGAGAAGGTGAAACTAAGAAATTTCATCAAATAATTGATTATTCAAAGCATATTTCGTCTCATTTTCATTGATTGTGGCAGGATACATAAATATTTTTCAAAATTTCAAGACCCAAGCTATGCATTTATCACACAACTCAAAGGTGTTCTGCAGCTCAAAAATTCCCAATATTGAGCAAGATATCATAGAAACAAGAAACGTTACATTCGCTCATTACATTCGAATTCGAATTCGAAAAAATCGCAAAGCTATGCATACGTGTTATTAATCCTATAACGGTAGAAATAAAAATTTAATCAAATTAATTATTTCCGTTACCGGTTGAGCGATGACGAATTCAGAACAAACTCATCGCAATCGAAAAGCGTCACAATGACGAAATTGACAAAATAATGTGTATTAAGAGAAACCCCATTTCATAGAACGATTCTAAATGAATGATTAAGTTTTTCTAAGGTTACTAGTTACAGTCAACACCCTGCTCACCACAACACCTCACATTAACCAAGATTACAAATTCCATGTTAGAAAAAGTTAGTTTCACAAATCTCTTAATTGCCAAGCTAGATACGCTCTACTGAAGCGCTTGCTGCTTTATTCGAGAGTGATAGTCAGCTCTTTGGTACTGGCACAACTTTCAATCATTTCCTCACAGATACATCAGCAAAATTCTCTTGAAATGGAAGAATTTTGAAAGTAATGAACCAAATGGACTTTCCTACAAGCTAGATCGATGCTATTCTCTTATTTCCTTTGGATTTTCAAGGGTTGTCATACTCCTCTGACAGAAACGCAAAAAATTCAACGAGCATAATGCTCGCCAAAAACACATGAAAATAGCCTCCTTTGGGATGGTTTGGACGATAAGGTCCCTAGAAAATGAGCTTTTTTCCCGAAAAACCTGAGTTTCGGCTAGAGCTTCGAAATCTGTTCGCTTTTTCTCTTAACCGTTTTTTGTTCGTCTATTTTTTTAGTCTAACAAACCCTCATGCGACGCAGATTTCAAACTGCCTCAGGGACACATCATCGCTTATGAGTAAAGATAACTTTTTCCTCTCACAAAACACCCGCAATCTTTTCTTTCGTCTCTACACTATTTATCAATATGATAGAAAAACGCATTCCGTTTTTTCAATTGCAACACTCTCTGAAGCCAGTTGGATCTCTGTTTGGATTTTAGGCTTATTTTATTACATCTAGGACGATCGAATTATTTTCGATCATGAACAGCAAACATTTATTTCTCTAACAAATTTCTCGCGTTATTGTCCAATAGCGTCTGCTATTCGAGTAGGAAGATGATAATCTGTGACTTAGAGAGGCCATTATGAAGGGAATGACTACGAAAACAAGCTTTGGTGAGTGACGCACCAACGGCAATTCAATACGTGTGATAGAGGAACGACCAGCGTTCTGTTATTTAATTTAGAGAAATTAAGGCCAGCGTAATATTCTTGGACAGTTCATCCTTAATTCCAGTGCATTAAGCTCAACTTATTATCTAATTATCCACGATAAGCTCGTCCCTTCGATTATATAAGGGCCAGAATTTCAAATAATCTATAATACCAAATTTCTTAAAAGAAAAAATCCACTCTTTACCTCAAAACACTCTCGAACATCTCTCTATGGGAAACTCTATCACCGGACACAAGGAAACTATCAATTTTGCTGGCGAATCCACTGTCTATGAATTCGGAGGCTTCGTACCCTTCGGCAAAGTGATGAACCCAGCTGCTATCTATGCCCAAAGAGAAGATTATTCCAACCCTAACAAGAACCATGAAAAGGATACTAAACTCACTACCAGTCGCTCTCAATAAGCAGAATACCTCTCGAGATATATACTGTGATACTACCACACTCTTACTCCAATGCTTGAAGTTGTAATAGTTGTAAATGCTATATATACTTCATTTACTAAATAAATACCGCTCTTCAATTTTTAGAGATTCACGTAATACTCCATTTAATTGTCAGAGTTTCAATCTTTGGGACTCTGATTAGATGCACAATATATCAAAAGAAACATTAAAAAAGAGATTCACAATCATAATTTTCTTCCTCTTACTAGGCAAATTATGAAATCTTAAGCCGGTAGATCACAACCGAACGACTATATTATTGATGGTACCATTAGTTTTTAAATCGAAGAGCATGTAACGGCGGGTACTTGCCAAAATAATTGGGATTAAATTCAAATTAACAAAGTTAAAACGAAAATTATTGATTTTAGTTTATTTCACGAAAAATATTTTGAATAAAAAGTTTTTTATTTGGAACAGAATTCACAAATCATTTGTTGTTGCGGTTTGTTTCTTCGTCTCTACTTTTCAATATATATTCGTTTACGTCGGATGCACTTTATCTCTGTTTGAAAGAGAGCCAACGTTTCAAACCTTTGCAAGAATCTTGTCACAAGCATAAAGTTATGTATCCATTAGAAATATGAATATGGTGAATTAAGTTAGAAACTCGTGTTGATTGGGGCTTTTAAGATGGAGTGGAAGAAAGGAAAGAAAGAATTCCGGAACTGAGAATAAATTTTATCAAGATATTGGGTTGGGAACAACTCGGTTTTCGGTTAGATTTACGAAAATTGATGATTATGATTCTCTTTTTTCAATATCCGTATAGATCAGGTTTTTTGCCCCTAATAATACTAGGTGATAAATACAATACCATTTCAATATTTACTTTCAGTGTTGAACCTCTCTGAGGTTATGAATTGAAGTCAGATTTCTGATCCCAATGAAAATAATTCAGCAGTCAGTCAATGCATTTTGAACTCTCTAAAGGGTTTCCGAACAATGCAGTCCACAAGACTAGAATCTACAATACTCCTTTTCATACTTCATAAAAATTAAACTAATTGAAACAGTAGCCTGCTAGGACTCAAAACTGATTATTATTTCTGGAGATCCCAGGATAAAGTTATGCATACATCCTTAGCTTTCACGTAATTTTTTGTAACAATTATACATTCTAATCTCCAGAAAATATGCAGCGTATCAAAGACAAATCATGCTCCCTTCGATATCTAAATATAAGCTTATGAATCTTTCTTTCTTTTTCATGATGATTTATCTAATTCCTGCTGAAATCTAAACTGCATTACCATCAGCATCCACAGGTTCGGTGCTTGTCATGATGTTTAGATCACAAATTCCCCATCCTTCATCAGAAGAAGACTGATCCAAAGTTGAAGTAAAAACTAAATCCAATGTACTTCCAGTATGGTTAAATCCGAAAGTAACATTTTGGTAACTATCAGCGAGGGTGCCCTGGCACGTGTTTGTTGTAGCGGTTCGATAAGAATACGTCAACGAGTAGACCTCAACGTCATCAGCTGTGACATAAAAGGTCTCGCTTTCCCAAGAATCCACAAGCGCCAGCGCAAAGCTGACGATAATTCCTTTATGAGTTTCGGAAATCGCGAGAGATGAGCTTATTTCTCCTCCAGAGCCATAGAGCCCGACATAAATATTACCAGCACAAGCAGTTGTTTTATAATAAGGCAAATAGCTCCAGCTTTCATCGAACTCAGGTTGAACACAACTAAAACTCGACGCTTGCAATGTGCCTTGGATACCGTTTCCGACAAAATTACCATTAGGATCAATGTTCGCTGTTGTTGGATGTATAACGAGATTGCAAATGCCCCAAGCCTCGTCATTGGCCCTTTGATCCAACGTCGAAGAGAAAACAACATGCATTAAAGTGCCAACATGGCTGAATCCAAACCTCACCTCATAATACCCATCATTCCAGCCGTTTTGGCAGGTATTGTAGCTCTCGTCAATAGAATAGTGGGTTTTCGTGTACACCTCGTTCCCATCGACCTTAACAACGAATGATTCACCATCCCAAGAATCAATAAGCGCCAATGTGAAAGCCATAATCACGTTTTTATGTTCAACGGAAAGTGACAGCACCGTGCTAATGGATTCTCCTGCGCCGTATGGACCAACAAAAGTATTTCCATTGCAATAGATTGTTCTATAAGCTGAGTAGTAGGTCCACGCAGAGTCTTCTGCAGGAGCAGTGCAACTAAACGTAAAGTTTGAGAGGTTACTGCTGCTGGTGACGTTGATGGGCACACCTTGCGTATTCACGTACGATTCTACAAGCGAGATGGCCAAATCGCATATCCCCCAAGATTCGTCGACACTAGTTTGATCCAAACTTGATAAAAAGTCGAGTTGGAGGAACTCTTTGCTGTGGTTGAACCCGAATGTGATATTCATGTAATAATCATTCCATTCGCTGCCGCATGTGTTGGTAGTGGTTTCGTTATCCACATAGAGATGAGCGTAGACCAATTTGGAGTCAGCGTTTACATAAAACAGTTCTCCGTCCCAGGAATCAAGGAAGGCGATCTTGAATTCGACGATTACACCATTATGTGGAGCGGCTGTGTTCAATATAGCGGAAATTGAGCCGTTAGCGGCAAAAGGGCCTACATAGGTGTTGTTGTTGCATGTGAGAGTAGAATAGCTCGGTGCGTAGATCCAATCCGTCTCTTCAGCTGGGTCGGTGCAGGAAAAGAATGTTCTGTTTGTGTTTGAGGTGTCATCTTTGCTGAGGTGAACCTTTGTTTTATGTTTTCGCAGTTTTATGCCATAAGTACCAACTATCAATAATTAAAAGTCATGAATTGAAACTGGAAAAATGTTGTACCTATCAATAGACAGACGAGAAGGAAAAGAATGACTTCCTTTCGCATCGAAATGTTGGATGTTGGAGAGAGTTATTTATCAATATACAGAGAATTTAATTGATTTCGTCTTACATTGGAAAACGATTACTACTAATCCGTTTTATACGCTAATGATACGACTATTCTGCGTTATTAATCCATCGCAGTGAATATTACTATAGTTTAACTCTAAGAATGCAGCCGCTGATAATATTGATGTTGAACTAGTAGTGAAGAACAACTCTAGCTAAGTTTTGTTGCAAATTTTTCTTTTTATCGTGAGGATGGACATCACATCTATACATCGATAATAGTAAATGATCGCAGATAGGGTAAAAGAATTGAAACTCAATCTAACTCCTTGAGAGCTCCATGGGTTTGAGAGAAAAATATAAATCCGCTATCGTGAACCTCTGAAAATGGGTGTCTTGTCTATTTTTTGTAGAAAATCAGTTTTCAATTTTGATCTATAATCTATTGCGAAATGGAAAGAGTTTTGGATAATAGTAGAAGTTTGTCACGCCTTCTCCTCTTCCCCAGAATCGAGTGAATTAGAGGAATGCAACACTAATAGTTTCAATTCCTAAATTTTTCGAGCTTCTCACTGAGGATGTAAAATTTTAAATGCAATTAGAAATCTGTTTAGCGCACCACTTCAATCACATAAACAGCAAACTCGCTAAAACTTACAAATATCTACTTTGTAAATTTATAAGTAACTTCAATTTGCTCATTCAGCCTGAGACTATGTATTTTGAGTTCGACTTTTTGGTCATCTTGAGCCTTCTCAATAAGATACTCAGCCATCTGTCTCAATCCTCTGAAAACCTCATAATAAAACGTTTCGAGGAGACTGTTGACTTGTTTCTTTCTTTTCTGTATCTTGCCTTCAAGTAGAAATTGCAAAAGCATAAAATTGAAATCCCACGAAGTTAACACGATCTCATTTGTTGCTGGATCTTTCAATCCTTCACTCAAAAACTGATTCAATTTCCTCAGAGTCATTTCTGTTTCATTCAGGATCTCCAAAGCCCTTTTATACTCCACTTTGCCCTCGATATGGTGCTTCAGACTGTTCATCAATTTGCGAGGCACCTTCTCCCAGGCACGGCCTTTTCGGTTCACTTGATGAAAACCTTCTTTCTTTTCTGTTGATTTGCTGAGGATCGAATCGCACATTTGCCGATCATCATTGTTATATCTAACAACCACCCTACCAGACTCTTCTTCTGAAACGATAAATCTTCTTGGATGAAGCAGCCAAAGATCGACCTTCTCTTTGATATCTCTTGACAATGGCTTCCTCTTTTTCCTTGTCTAATCAACAGTTACTTGTTATTCGCAATCGCGATCAAACTCAATCAACCTTTTTCTCTGTAGATGTTGTCGTGCTGAGTGAAGCACCTTCTTCATCTTTTGCTGAATCTTTTAATCCTGCATGCAGATGAGACTCCTTCAAGATAACAACAAAAAGATTTTTTGGTATACTGCTTCTAGACCACTTTTGTCGCCGTACTGAGCTTCAGAAGCCAAATCTAACGGAGTCATAAAAATGCTTAATGGAATTCGTAATTTTGTTACTGCGAGTAGCAAACATTCGTGCTTGCTGATCGCTGAGTCTTGGGTCGTTGTCTTGCTGCTCTTGCTGATGGATGTTATCGATAAGTATCAATGAGGATTACTTCTTTATCCAGTAATGGTTTTATTGAAGTATTGAATCTTCTTGGAATCTGGTAGCAAGAGCTGATGTGGAACTTGAAAGAACACATTAGAATTCTCGTGGGAAAAGGTGTGTGGTGTCATACATAGTTGGTCCTAAGAGGGATATTTTGGAGCAATCTGGAAACAGTTTTTATCATTTTGCAATTTTATTCAAAAATGCAATAAAAAGTAATCAAAAATTTAGAATTGTTGGCTTTTAAAGAGGGAACTATAGATAATTAGCTTATTAACTCTCCATTTTACAGCACTTGGCTTCTAATCATGCTTTAGAGCAGGTTTCATCATTACTATTCCAAAAGAACTATCAACATTTGTGCTGTCGATTCATCCTATCCCAGAGGGGAAGAAAAGAAGTAATTTTCTGATCACGACGCAATGGGTTTGAGAGTATCCAAAAAAAAAATTAATACAAACATTTTTTTTGGAATTTGACGCACCATTTATGTGACCACGTTGAAAGGATCTCTTCAGTATCCTTCTATAGTTTTCTGTCTAGGTTCTTATAACTAAGATAAAGAATAGTAATAAAATTATAGATATGAAAAAGCAAACGAAAAAACCAATCCATACAGAAATCGAGCCTCAGATACCTATAGTTAATGATAGAATCAGATCCAAAGAGGTGAGAATCAATATGCACGCTCGTCTACAATACAAACCAAAAGTCGGACAAGTAAACTTGGCCTATAACCACCGCCTTCCGAAAACATATGAAATCGACTCGGCCACATTCTTCAATAGCAATCATTTGAACTCGACTGTGATTAAAAGAGAGAGCAGCTGGCTATTTCAAAACCGGAAAGCCAAAGCAACCATAAAAACCAGCCGGACGCTCATCAAGCAGTATTCTAGACATCTACCACCGAGAATGCTGCAATTTTGCGTTGAATTTGACGTCGGATTCAAGCCTAATTTCGTTCATTTGTCTCTTTTCGAACGCCCTGCCGAAGTTATCGACTTTTCCGTTTTCTGCCGATTGGTCAGAAGACCCAAATATTTAAAAAAAGCATCTATTTGTGAGGAAATTAGAGCAAAACAGCGGATATTCAAACGCTCTCTGTTCTATTTGCCTCTCGCAACTGAGCGATTCGCTATTGGACGACAGCCGGTGCTAATTTCTTCATTTGAAGCAGCGAGAAAGGATCATTTCTTGACTTCAAAAGAACGAAATGATGTGAGAACTATCGTGAATACTACTACAATAACCGAATCTGAGCTATCAAATATAAAGCTGCTGAAACTCACAAGCATTCGACTATTGAAGATGTATATGTTTTCAGTCGAAACAAACGCAAATGATATTTTAACATGTCTTCAAAGACTCACGAAGCTTCAGACGTTAAAAATTTTGTTCACTAATATAGCGACACTAAATTTCGATGAGCTTCTGGGCACGTTGAGTCAACTCGGATCTTTACGAAGGGTGAAAGTGTATTTCCTTCAAGAATGTCCCGAAATATTGGAGTTTTTCAAGGCTGTTGAGGCGAATCGGAGCTTAACAATTGAAATCAAAATCGCTGCGCGAATTAATCAAGGAATTATCTTCACTCAGCTCCCTAAAATAAGCCAAAATGGCATCATTCTGAAACATTCGATTAAAAACGCCTATACGAGCAGCGTTAGAAGCAACCTCGTTACGCTAAGACTCATCAGAGAAGCAAACGATTATGTTATCAGGGAAATAAGAGGAGATTTTTTCGAAAAACTACCAAAGTTTCTAGCGAAAGTGCAGAGTCTTTATCCTTTCACGAGAGAGTTGACAGTCAAATGGCAGAGCAATTTTTACTCCGATTTTGAGCTCGCGCCTTTCATTGAGGATATGACTTTCCACGCAAAATGCTATACGATGCTCAAGAAGGTCACTTTGAGCATGGAAGCGCTAAGGTTTCAACGAAACAAGCCTTTGGCTTTCTTAAAGTCATTTGAACTGCTAGGATCTGTTACGGATTTCACATTGGAGCTGATTCGAGGCGGTTTTCTTGAATGGGACGTCCCTTCTAAAGAGTTGATGATTTTAGTGAGTAGTCTGGTTTCCCTCAAGAATTTCGCTTTGAAGATGCATAATTTAAAGGAACCGTTCGGGTCCAAATTTTTGAGCCGTCTGATTGGAACGCTCCCAGAGGTTGAAAAATTCAGTTTTGAAGGAACTGCGCTCGATGAAAACGGAAAAGGTATATTAAAGAACTTGGAGAGGAGGCGTGGAGTTCCGCCGTATGAAAGTTGGATTGAAGGGTGTTCAGATGGAGTTGAAAAGACAATAATTTTATTTCGTAGGCCTGAAAAAAGCAATAATCAGACAAATAGCTTCTCGAAAAAAAGACGATCGCAGCTACTTTTAATGGAATGAGTCTAAACTGCTAAAGACGTGCCAGTAAATCTCATTTATTGTTAATTCATGTACGATTATCAACTGAATAATGTAAAACGCACTTTGTAAAACTAGTTTGGTTACTGTGTAATTTATACCGAGGCCTTAACGAGTATGAAGACTTTTCCTTTTTCTACAGTGTCTACTGCTTTTAGATGTCATGATATTGAATCAGCTAATATTCTCTTATTATAGAAATTGCTCATGAATCCCTCAGGTGCCATTTTGAGACCAGTTTCCTACAGATGGTTGAATCCATGAGCAAAGATTTTTGTAATATTGTTTTTATTGAAATGAAGCATAAGTCTTTACAGTAGAAAGCAGAGAGACAGGCTTAGGTCTGATTTTTATAATTACTTATTGATATCTCAATGATTTTTCGAATTTTGGTAAAATATGTTAAAGGTCACAATCCAAATACGAAAGGAGATAGCATTTCATATTTTGTTTTACCGAATCAATCGTTTTCATTCCATGAAGCTTTTCATTCATTTTTAAATAAATGCGGTTTGGATCCCAGCAATATAGAAAACGCTTTCATGTTCTCATCTAATCAGAAAGAAAATCTGCATCTAACTCTACTATTTCTAAGTCGATCGGACCTTCGTTGTCAGTCAAATCGCTTTCGTCATAATATGCGATCTCCTCTTTTTTAGTGTTCCCTCGTACATAAGCAGGCACCCCGTTTTCAGCGCGAGGTTGACTGTCTTCTTTTTTCTCCTCTTCCATATAAGCGTTTTTGCTTGGATTATTATCGCTGATCTGAGACTTAATGTTCGTTACCAGCTCCATCATCTTCAAAAAGTTCGTCTGAGCCTTTGTCCTCGAGGAGGTCGCATTGCGTAAAAAGTTTAAGATTCCTGGTTCTCGGTCAATAGTTTCGAGAATGCAGCTCAAAAATGATACGATATCTGATTGCTTACCACTGGTTAACTCAGAGGAGTTTAAAACGCCCTCAGCAATGAAAAATTCGTAGAGATACTTATGATCCTCTAACTTTGCCAAAGGGCAGTCACTTATTGTTGGTACCATGGAAACCTGAAGCCAGAGCTTAGATATCCTCTTTTCAGTTGATAATTCCTTATTTGTTAAATAACCCAGAGCGATTTGCAATAGCGAATTCCATAAGCTTTCAAATGCTCCTCTTTTCTCTTGACTCATAGATTTCTCTTGCCTCTGCAACCATGATTCCATCGCACTTCGGTATATCACATAGCAATCAGCCTCACTCAGCTGCTCAAGATTTTTAAAAGTTGAAAAAACTTCAAGTGCTGCTTCCAATTGACCAGGATAAGCCATCAGTCGTTTCACATCAGTACTTGCATTCAGCGCATTCTGATATTGTTTGGCTTTGGAAGCTTGATCGTTACCTAATTTTTTAGACACGAATCTGTTTATTTGGTCTGAATTAAGAGGTTGAATTTCCACCTCTTGGAGTTTCCATCCTGTTGGTGTAAACCAGCGGTGATAATTTGAAAAGAGCTGTTCAGATCGGAAACTAATAATCACTTTGAGATTAGAATGATAGCGCTCGAGAGCCTG